>Ga0208243_1000390_pt1 | contig 25686 bp, 24 predicted proteins | sample Subbio2Aug_QV12A_FD_184826 | JGI IMG/M metagenome (GOLD analysis project Ga0208243, IMG submission 184826) | Serpentinite rock and fluid subsurface biosphere microbial communities from McLaughlin Reserve, California, USA - CR12Aug_QV12A (SPAdes) | ecosystem: Environmental > Terrestrial > Deep... | reverse complement strand
GATGAGGACTCAAACCTGGATTTTTTAATGACCTTATGTCTGGTACCAAGGCATAGGGTCATTTTTATTTTATCTGGCTGCTGCCCGACCAACAAAAACAAAAAAGAACCCCGACAAATAATCGAGGTTTCTTTTGAAAGAAAAACGAATAAATCAAAAGTTGTTAGGGTCTAAATACCCCCATGTTTTTAGCCCACTTATAAACAACTCTACGATTTAGTGTTATTCTAAACAAAGTCTTAGATACTTTACTGATCTTCTATCAGCATTTGGGACTCAATATTTTTAAGCGATTTACTGGTAATGCATTGCTTCATTTTTGATCAGACGGTGGAGTTTGCTCCTTTGCAGTGTTTAGCAAATGCTCCGGTATACTTTTTCTTGTTTTGACTCCCAACTCTTTTAGCTTGGTTGCCTGTGTCACGAGGTTATCATTTCCAGTTGACAATTGTTTATAAGCTTCGTCATATTTGTTTTGTGCTTTTTTCATATGATCACCTACATCCTCCAGATTGGCAATGAAGCCTACGAATTTATCATAGAGTTTTGCGCCTCGCTCGGCAATCTCGTTTGCGTTCAGGTTTTGGTATTCACGCTTCCAGAGATCTGCTATCAGTTTTAGAGAAGTAATCAGGTTGGTGGGGCTTAATAACAATATTCTTTTGTCATAAGCAAAATTCCAGAGCTCCGGATCAGCTTGCAATGCTGCAATATATGCCGGTTCACTCGGAACAAACATCATCACAAAATCAAGCGTTTTATTATAATCATCATATCCTTTAGCGCTAAGATTATTGATATGTCTTTTTAAGGAAGCCACATGTTCATTCAATTCATGCATACGGATGGCTTCGTCAGTTGCGTCAATGCAGCGGGTAAAGGCATTGAGTGATACTTTCGAGTCGATGATCACATGGCGATTGTCGGGGTACTTGATCACCGCATCGGGCCGCATCTTTTTGTCTTCTGTATCTGAACGTAAAGGGTTACCCTGCTCATCATATAACTGATGTTCCATAAAGTACTCACGGTCTTTTACAAGACCCGATCTCTCCAATATATTTTCCAATATCATTTCACCCCAGCCGCCTTGGGTTTTGGATTCTGATTTTAATGCCCGTGTAAGATTGTTGGCTTCTTCACTTATTTTTTTATTCAGTTCAGCAAGTTCTTTTACTTTTTCACCTAAAGAAAAGCGCTGCTGAGCTTCTTTCTGATACACTTCTTCCACTTTTGATTTAAACTCAGTGATGTTTTTTCCTAAGGGCTCAAGAATGGAGTGGAGGTTTGTTTTGTTAAGCTCGGTAAACTTTTCTGTTTTTGTTTCTAAAATGCGGTTGGCAATATTTTCGAACTCGAGGTTAAACTTTTTGTTCAGGGCTTCTATTTCTTCTTTCTGCGTACTGAGTTTTTCCTGCAGAGCATCGTTGTTGGCGATTTGTGTTGCAAGCCGTTGCGATACAGTTGTAAATTCCTGCTTTACTATTCGCAATTCATCCTTGAAGGCTTCCACTTCTTTTTGTTTATCCTGTATCATTTGATTAGCCGCTCCAAGGTTGGCCTTAGCACTGGCAAGCAAGGCGCCCGACTCTGCCAACTGCTGCTGATTTTCCCTCGCAGTGAGCAGCAAAGATGTTACCTCACCAGCTTTTGCCTGTAGCTGCTCTTGTATATTGTGTAGCTGCGCATCATGCGTGGCACGATTGCTCACCAACTCTTTTTCCAGGTCAACATACTGTTGTTGGGCTTGTGCATTTTTTTGTTCCCATTCGGTACGGACTTTTGATTTTACAGATAGCCAACCGAAGATGGTGCCAATGGCGATACCGGTAATAAGATATAAGATGATTTCCATGATCTAGTATTGATATAATAAGAAGACCGTTGTTTCGATACACGAGATTAAATTTATTACAAGCTTCCTAGCAATCTTCAATTTATTCTTCTTCCATACACGGTAATTTTTATATCAGGAATAATTTGAAGTGTAATGCCTTTACCTAAAACTATACTGAAGCTGGCTTTGTCAACAATTTTTCCATTAGCGTCATAAAATCTCCCAGCTGCGGAATAAGCTATTTTTCCATTATAATGATAGGCAATTCCCGCGCGACTATATGCGAGCTTCCCGTTCGAGTGATATGCAGTACGAGATGCAGAATATGCAATTTTACCATTGTCGTGGTATGCAGTGCCTGCATGGCTATACGCGATCTTTCCATTCCAATGATATGCAGTACCCGATGTAGAATATGCAATTCTTCCATTGTCGTGATATGCGACGCCTGAGTCACTCCACTTGATTTTTTTATTACTGTGATAAGTTGCCATGCATTATATTTTGCCTTGGTTATGTTAGTAAAGCTTCTAGTTTTCGCAAGTATTCGTAAACCGGTTGGACCACCCCCTGAAGAAAATTAGTCGTACAAATCTCTTACATACTTATTGATATAGGTACCCAATCCTCTTCCTTGCCTAGCTAATACTTTCATTTGCTCAACATGGTCAGATCCTGCCTTTCTATAGCTATAGATATAAGTACGGGCTGTTCCTGAAAATTTTACAATAATGTAAGCAGGTCCTATTTCGTAGGCCTGTACCCCTGAGTTGCCTGATAAATTTCTGTATGTTTCCATTGTTTACTGTTTTAATATTTCATATCGAAACTAATCGTTCGGAAACAGCCCTTTTTACGGGAAACCCTCAATCCCAATTAAAACTTATCTGCTACTTTACATCAAACCGTTGCAGTTCCGATTTTTTGATAATGATCTTATCCTCCTCACATATAATATCGATGGTATGCCCGCTCTTAAAGCCGGCATCGCGCAGCCATTTGCCGCATAGCAGTATGCTGGGGAAGTATACACAATTGCGGAGCTCTCGGGTAAAACCTTTGTTGCATACCGTGAGTCGTCTTGTTTTTGCTGTTGGCATAAGAACTGTTTTATACAGCAAAGCACCATTACGCAGCCCTTGTATCCTACATAGCCACTGTGTATTTTACGGATTCTTGTATTGTATTTTACAGTTATATTTCCGGATAATTTTTTGTAATTTTCCTTTTATTGTAACCTGAAACATTTCCTATGCTACATACTACCAAAACCGACCGCAAAGTGCACGAAGGCCACAACATAAAACGCTTTCGTGAAATGCTGGGTATTAAACAAGATGCGCTTGCCGTGGAGTTAGGCGATGATTGGAACCAGCAAAAAATATCCCTACTCGAGCAAAAGGAAACCATTGATGCGCCCCTGCTGCAACAAATTTCTGCTGCATTAAAAATACCTGTGGAGGCGATACAGAATTTTGATGAGGAAGCTGCGATAAATGTTATTTCCAATACGATCAATAATAACGATCATGCTACAATGACAAATCCGGCAGTATTCAATTATCAACCAAGTTTTAATCCTATCGACAAAATGATAGAGTTGTATGAACGTATGTTACAGCAACAAAAGGAGATGATTGAGAAGCTTGAGAGGTTGATTGAAAAGAGATGACCATTGGAAGAGTAAAATAAAGGGGAGAATCCCCTTTATTCATTTTAAGGACTGCTGAAAGGATAAAGCCTTTTAGATAAATAGATCCTAAAAAATTAAGCAGATAACATAATACGATTTTTTTATGAATAACTATACCCATGATCCGTTGCGTGAGTTAATTGAGATAAGGAATCAGCTTTCTTATACAAAGAGGCTTAGCTTCTTATTCGGAGCTGGCACTTCAAAAGCAATGGGGATATCTGATATTGCGACTTTAACAAAAAAAGTAGAAGCTGCGTTAGATAAAACGGCAAAAAATATTTTTTCCAAAATTAAAGGAGACCTTGAAAAAGACTCACAGCATATTGAGGCTATTCTTAATCAAGTAAGATTAATCCGGCAGATAACCAAAGATGATAGCAAGAAAAAATACAATGATATTACTGGCGACGTATGTCAAAAACTTGATAAAGACATTTGCAATAAAATATACGAAATCATCTCTTCCGAAGAAGAAGCAGCAGATCTAAAAACTGCAAAAAAGTTTATCGGTTGGTTAAATTGGATGTCTCGAGATTTTATAAAAGAAATATTTACGACTAACTATGATTTAATACTTGAAAAATCATTTGAAAATCTACTGATTCCTTTCTACGATGGTTTTGTCGGTGCTCATGAACCTTTTTTTTCCCACGAAACTTTAGATAGTAAATCTAAGTATGATCGCCCTCCCACATCTTGGATAAGGTTATGGAAACTGCACGGCTCTTTAGGTTGGTTTTGGAAGTTGAATGTAGATAAAAAGACGCACAGAGTAATTCGATTAAGTTCAGGGGCAAAAGAAAAGTATCCTGATTGTGAGCTTGTGATATACCCTTCCAGGGATAAATACGAATCTTCTAGAAAACAACCATTTACAAGCTATTTCGATAGACTTAAAGAAACACTATTGGCAGGAGAAGGCATATTCATTATAAGTGGCTATTCGTTCTCAGATGACCATGTAAATGAGGTAATTTTTAGTGGCTTAAATCAAAATAACAGGTTACATGTTATCGCTTTTTTCTTTGACGACAAGCCACTAAATGCAATTATAGAACAAGGAAAAAACTTTCCTAACTTAACATTAATTGGTTCAAAACAAGCTTCTATATCTGGTGTAAGTGGAGAGTGGAAGTATCAAAAAGATGGAGAACTTCTAAAACCGTTTTGGGATAAGGATAATAAAAGCCTGAATCTCGGAGACTTTAAAGAACTAGTTAACTTCCTTATACTTTCTTCTGGGCTTAAAGATAAAATTGAAAACCAGATTAAATGAAAACAGATATAACATACTTAGGAAGAGTTATCAATGTGAATAGTTCAAGTGTTGAGGTAGAAGTATCAAAAGATATACCGTCAGCTGCGCCAATTATTAATGGCAGACTTTATAAATTAGGACAGATAGGCACATTTGTAAAATTTCCTATAGGAAATCTTACTCTTTACGGTTTAGTGTCATCAGTAAGTAATACTCCTTCGTCAATTGATAATGTAGATTATGAGCCTAATTACGGCTCCAGATTTCTACAAGTGCAACTAATTGGAGAAAAACTTGGAAATGAAGTTTTTGAAAAAGGGATTGGGACTTTTCCTACAATTAATGATGAGGTACATATTGTAACAGAAGAAGACCTCAAGGAGATTTATGGAGTCAAAAAAAATGGTTTTATTGAAATTGGCAAACATGCATCATCCGAAAATCTACCTGTATATATCAGTCTTCACAACTTAGTGCTAAGGCACTCCGCCATTTTGGGTTCTACCGGTAGTGGTAAATCAAATACAACTGCTCATATAATTAAAACTATTTTAGAAAGCACCAATGGCTCTCGTTTGATTCTTGTAGATACGCATGGTGAATATTCCTCGGCATTTGCGGACAAGGCAAGAGTTTTCAAAATCAATGATGAAAAAAGCCCTCTTATTATTCCTTTTTGGACAATGAATTTTGACGAGTTATCATTCTTTCTCGTTGGGCGTCCTGATGGGCAAGAAAAACCAGAAGACAAACAACTTCGAGACAAAATTTTGGAATTTAAAAAAGCAAATTCAGCATCACTAAAAGCTGGTGCTGTCAATGCTGACTATATTACTGCAGACTCTCCTATCCCTTTTGATATAAAGCAGATGTGGTATGATTTTGATAGGGAAATTAATGCGACTTACACTCATGCTAGCGAACACACCACAGCGAATGAATGCCTGGAAGAAGAAGGAGATGCCAATATACTCAAGCCTGCCAGGTTTCAGCCTCATTCACCTAATAATACAGCTCCATACAAGTCAAAAAAATTAACTATGTATCCTTACATGAGCAAACTTTATTCTCGTTTAAAGGATAGCAGGTACAGCTTTATGTTTAATCCAAGTGATTATTACGATACTAAAAGTAAAAACGATATAGATCATTTATTAAGAAGCTGGATTGAGCATGATCAAAGATTAACGATTCTTGACCTAAGCGGAATTCCATTTGAGCTGATTGATATTTCTGTTGGATTAATAACGAGATTTTTATATGATTCGATGTATTGGGGTCGTTTTGAAAAGTATACTGGAAGAAATAGACCATTGCTCATGGTATATGAAGAAGCGCATTCTTATTTACCAAGAGGCGAAAAGAGTTCAAATGTTTATGGATATGCAAGAAAAGCAGTAGAGAAAATATTTAAAGAAGGCAGAAAATTTGGAATCGGGGCAATGGTAATAACACAACGTCCATCTGAAATATCTGAAACTATTCTTGCACAAGTTGGAACATTTATAGCATTAAGATTGACAAATAGCGGGGACAAAAGTACTGTTCAATCTTCGGCTCCCAATAACATGAATAGTCTCATTGAACTATTACCTTCTCTAAGAGTTGGCGAAGCAATTATTGTTGGTGAAGCAATTAATATACCTTCTAGAGTTAGAATCAATCTGGTCGAGCCTCGACCTTCCAGCAATGATCCAGACTTAATCAAAGCTTGGGAAAATACGTTTCAACCCAATGATGAAAATTACAAAACGGTAGTAAAGGCAATTAGAGAACAAAAAAATATTATTAACAAGTAAAAACTAAATTAAAATGGAAATGATGCCAGTAAGTTCATCAAATATAGCTGCAGTCGGTTATGATGAGCAAAGTGCTACTTTAACAATCCAATTTATAAAAGATAGTTCAATATATGAGTACTATGATGTGCCACAATACGAGTATGATGCATTAATGGCCGCAGACTCTATAGGTAGCTATGCAAATAAAAATATTTATAAAGTTTATCGCCAGCAGAAAATAGGATAGTTTTTATCTTTAGAAAAGACGTAATAAAGCTAGTTGATATCCAATTGTATTTTAAAGTATGGTTGTCTATATCTATGAGTTGCTAGCAAGTACAAAGAGATCTTTATCGCTAACAGTTAAAAGTTTTAATGACTTATTCCAAAGAAATACACAGATACGTAGGTTTCAAACTTCTGTCCCTGGAGTTAAGAGGGAATTCTCTGATGGGGCAGAGTGACCTCTTTTACAGTTTTGTTGATCCAACTGATAATCAGAAAACAATTTATACAAGTGTAATAATAGGGGCTAATGGTACAGGAAAGAGTAACCTGTTCCGTATTGTGATTGAGCTTTTGAAAGAACTAAATGACCTAAACAAGGGAAAGAATCGATCTTATAGCGTCGATGGGCTTTTCAATTTAAAATATTCTTTAAATGGCGATACCTACGAGTATACGAATATTATATACCGGGATGGAACATTCAAACATGACGGACAACCAGAATTAGACATGCAAAATCCTGACAGGTCTAATAGAGCATATCTTAGAATCAACGGAGAGAAACAAGATGGTTTTGCAACCGCCCTTTTCCCTTTATCAATAGTTGCCAACTCAATAATGTTAACAGATAAATTTCCATTCTTTAAAAAAGATGAAAATGAAAATGGTGAAAAAGTTGAAGCATTTCCAGTATATAAATATTTAGGGGTTAGAAATATCCCCCAAAGTGCAAGTACAAGAGCGTATGTTCGAAGAACCGTTGAATTTATTGTTGAGCAGTTCGAAAAAAAGAATAGCAATAAAACTAGATTTGCTGCTGCACTAAAAAAAGCAACGAATTTTCTTGAACTTGATAATTCAATTGATATTTTTTATTACACATCAAATAGTGCAAAGTTTTTCAAAGGTGATTTAACACCTGAGGTATTAGATGATTATTTTGAAACTATCAGGAAAAAATATCCGAAGCCAGAAGATAATCCCCCTTTTAAATTAAATCAATACTTAAAAATAAAAGGGGAGAGAAAATTGCTTGAGGCAATATGTAATTTCTGTAATATTCTTGTTAGTGAAGATAAACTCGAAAGGCTTCCATATAAGTACAGCTCAATTAGGAAGATTACTTACAATTTAATTGAACCCTCTTTATTTGAAAGACTTAATGAAGAATACTCAATGCTTGAACATTTACGCCAATTAGGCATGATTTCATCCCCAGAAATTCAGCTAAAAAGATCAGGGGGTTATTCTTTACAAGAAAGTAGTTCTGGCGAGTATCATTTTTTCTCCTCAATTGTTGGTCTTCTGGCAACTGTGCAGCAAACAAATAGTCTGGTTCTAATAGATGAGCCAGAAATTAGCCTTCATCCTAATTGGCAAATGAAATACTTATCATTCTTGCGTGAATTGTTCAGTGACCCTGAATACGCTACTTGCCACATTTTGGTTGCCACTCATTCTCATTTTTTAATTTCAGACTTAAAAGGAGATAGTTCGAAGATTATTGGATTAAAACGAGTTGATAAGAAAATAGAAGTTATTAATTTACCCAAAGACCTTAATACATTCGGTTGGTCTGCTGAACAAGTGCTCTTAGAAATATTTAATGTACCAACAACTAGAAACCTATATGTTTATGAAAAGCTAGGCGAAATTTTAGATATAATTGCCCTTCGTGACACGGGAAAAAGGATTGTGCCAGAGAATAGATTTGAATTTGAGGTGGCGAAACTAATAAAAGAATTACAAGATCAAGGTATTGATAAGCTTTCTAGTGAAGACCCTTTAAAAGAAGTTATTGAAAAATTAGTAAATAAATATGGCAGATCTCAATAGAATTCTAGATTACTCACTTCACGGATACGTTCCAGCAATATCTAAAGGTGCCCAAGCCAAAATTGACGGCCATGCTATTGTAGATAAAGACGATTGGCGAAAAAGTTTTTCATTAGATTTTATTGAAGAAGTGAAAACATTCTATTCTCGAAAGCAAGGACATAAATGTGCTTATTGTAGATCTGGACTTACTCCTGATGGTTATACAGAACCAGTTGAGCACATGACCCCAAGATTGTTAAAGCCACATTGGATGTTCGTTCTTCATAATTTAGTTGTTTCATGTGGTGGATGTAATTCGAATAAAGGGATAGATAATGTTTTAAGAAATAATGAAAATACTTATGGCCATAACGCAGCAGATTGTCCCAACAACAGTATAGAGTATAGAATTTTTAACCCACATCACGATAAATGGGGTGATCATTTTGAAATTGAAGATGGTTATTTCTTAAAGCCAAGAGCAAATACCAAGGGGCCATACACATATACTAAATGTGGAATGAATAGATACAATATCGTTTTGGATTATCTATTCTCGCAACGTGTAAGAGGACCAATATCTGGCAAAATTTTAACTGCAAGAATTAGAAAAGAAATAGACCCTAAGAAAATAGAACATTTAAAGAAAGCACTAGAAAGTGTGACTGATACGATTTAAAAAATATTTATGAACGATTCATACATTATTTACCGGACTTATTTGTGCAAGCTATTCCTCAACGTCTTGGTTCGTGCCTCCACGAACCCGGAAGTAGAAAAATTGCAACAACTTATAAAAGTGTAGTTTTAAAATGCACAAGCCTACCCTTTTTGATTTCGACTATTATCTTGATCTCCCCAGCCAGGATAAATTTCCCCTGAATCTAAATGAACAGGGTAGACGGGTGAAGGATATTTTACTAAGTGATATTCGAAATTCAGAAAATTACATCATCTTAACAGGCTTTACTTCCCTCGCGAATCTTATAGACATTTTCGGCTCAGTTGATTATCCTAAATTAAAACAACTTCGCATTGTAATTGGATTTGACCCTGATGAAAGGGTGGCCAGACGATTGGCGCATTACTCATTACCTACAGAAATTAAAAACTATTGGGCAAAACAAAATGTAAGTATAAAGCTTTGCGGCCCCATTATAAATATCATTGAAAAAATTAGGGAAGGAAAATTCACCTTTAAGGTAAAGGATAAACTGCATTCAAAAATTTATGTGGGCGATTCTACAGCAATCCTCGGCTCTTCCAATTTCAGCAAATCAGGAACCATCTATCAAACCGAAGCAAATATCAGGCTCACGGCATCAGTGTCTGATACAGAACGTACTCAGTATAACGATACCAAACGAATAGCCGAATATTATTACAACATAGCCAATGATTATAATGAAGGAATCATTGCATTACTAAATAGCCTGCTTAAAGAAGCAACATGGGAAGAAGCATTGGCAAGAGCAATTGCCGAAATATTAGAAAGTAAGTGGATGAAAGACTACCCGGTGTTGTACAATGCACTCATCAGCCATAGCTTATGGCCCTCGCAAAAAATTGGTATTGCAAGAGCCATGAAGATTGTTCAAGATCAGGGGCGTGTACTTTTGGCTGATCCTACCGGTAGTGGAAAAACTAAATTCGCTACAGCTTTGGCTTATACCCTATTTCATTGGTTATGGGAAAATGGGTTGAAAGATCGTTCCAATGCGCTCATTATTTGTCCAAAGTCAGTAACGGAAAACTGGGAACGGGAACAAGAACATTTTGCTCTTTACAATAAGATTGAATCAATGGGCAAATTGAGCTTAGGAAATACAAAAAATCAATTAGCACTGCAGAAGGCTATTGAGCATGCTGATATTCTGGTAGTAGATGAAGCCCATAATTATCTTCATCCAAAATCTAAACGCAGCCAGGCAATAATTCCAAAGGGCTCAAGCAATGTTATACTTTCAACTGCTACGCCAATCAATAAAAAGGCGGAAGACTTACTTAGACTGATAGAACTATTAGATATTGATAACCTCAATGATGATGATTTGGAGGAGTATCTCCAATTAAGAAAAAATTGGAAAAAACAAATTGATCAAAGCTATCTCGCTAAACTAAAGGGATATGTTAATCAATTTATCGTGCGCCGTACCAAGAAGGAATTAAACAGTATGATTGAAAGAGAACCGTCACATTATAAAAATCGTCTCGGTCATACTTGTAAATATCCTAAGCCAATTTCTGATGTTTACTCAACCGGTGAAACAAAGCAGGATAAGGAATTAGCACAGCAGATACTGGCTTTGACCCAACAATTAAAAGGGATTCACTACTTACAGACCTTAAGAATTCCTGAGTATTATTATAATGATGATGAGAAGGTCAGCTTTGTGAAACGTCGTTTTACTTCAGCAACAGCACTTGCAGGATATATGATCAGGAGCTACTTACGTTCATCGCACTGCGCTTTACATGAATACCTATTTGGAACAGATGCTGCTAATGAAAAATTTGAGTTGAAGTCAACGAAAAATAAATCCGGCAATATTGTATCAAAGATAGAAAAACAACGATTGGCTTTGCCCAAGAAATATATCGAAGATCATTTTATACCAAACGAGCACAAATGGCTTTATGATGAAGTTCTTTACAAAATAGCTTGTGAGGAAGAAATAATTATTTACAAGAGTATAGGACAACTTGCTGAAAAACTAAGTGGAAAGCGGGAAGATCAAAAAGCAGATACACTAATTAAGAATGCAATCAAACATAAAAAAGTTCTTGCCTTTGATGCTACAATAATTACCCTCGATTATTTACAAAAAATAATTGCGAGTAAAAATGAAAAGATTAAAACTATAGTTGCTGCAGGCCATAGTGAAAAAAACAAAGGTCAAGTAAAGGAGTTGTTTGCATTGGGAGCAGATTCTGAAGACCCATTGATTGCCCTTTGCTCAGATGCAATGTCTGAAGGTATTAATCTACAGGATGCGAGTTGCCTGGTATTATTGGATATGCCCAGCGTGTTGAGAGTAATTGAACAACGGATTGGCAGATTGGAACGGATGGATTGCGAACATGAGCAGATAACTATACTTTGGCCTGATGATTCCGAAGCATTTTCGCTGAAAGGGGATAAGAGAATGATCGACATTCTGCAAGTAACGGATAACCTTATTGGCAACAATGTAGATATACCGAAAACGATTTATGATAAATTTCTGAAGAACAGCATAGATACTATAAGTGTAATTGAGGCGTTTAATGAATACAGCGACGAAGAGCATGAGTGGGAAGGGGTGAAAGACAGTACACAATATTTGTATCAACTTATAGAGGGTAAGGATGCCCTGATAGATAGTGCAACCTATGAAATGTACAAGGATGTGGATGCAACTGTAAAAACTGCCGTTAGTTTTATTGAAGGCGATACTAATTGGTGCTTTTTTGCTTTTAGGGGGAGTACAACAAAAAGTCCCAAATGGTTGCTTATAGATGAAAGGAATGTAGGTCATACAGAGTTTTCCACTATTACTCAAAAGCTCAAACAATATCTTGTTAAGGATAATATCGTTCAAAGAAAATGGAGTGAGGTAGATGCAGAAGGACAGGTAAAACGCATTACTCAGCAACTTAGAAAACAGGAAGTAAATCTATTGCCGTGGAAAAAGAAGCGGGCATTAACTAGAGGAGAGGCAATTCTTAAGAAATATATTGATGAAAAATTTAAGAACTGTGATGTTATGCCTAAGGCTGAGAAGCTCCTTTCTTTATTTCATCCATCATTTGACGCTGACGAGTACGTAGACCTAGACCACTTTTCTGAACTGTGGTTAGCCATACTGATTCCTGCACTTGACAATTTAAAGTCAATAAAAACAAAACGTAGAAAGATACTTACGCTTAAGGACCTTAATGCTTCAAATGTTGATTTGACTGAAAAGGAAATTGATTGGTTGCTTCAACATTGCCAATATGCCAACACGCTTGATGAGATGATATCTGCATGCATTATTGGAATAGCAAAAAAATGAGACCGAAGTTAATACTCAACCTCACTCTCATTTTCCCTTTTCCCCTCCCCCACAAACCAACTCGCCAAATACGCCGTAAACATTCCTAACAGCCCCACACCCACGTCATCAATAAGGCAGCAATCGTTCTGCTTTCGGTGGTAATGGGAAATTTGTCGCCATAGCCCACGGAGATAATGGCAACATTAGCCATACGATCATTTACCAAGTTGGAACAGTTCCAATTTTTTTATTTTATTGGTCTGTTTATTATTGGTAACAATATCCGCATTCTCGCCGTTGTCTTGCTTTAGCTGTGGCTATATCAGTAGCTTCAATATCAGTACTGCATTTTTGCAAGCCCTGACATTGGCTTGTTTTATGATATACTTTTGAAAGCGGACCATTGCAGAGGTAAACGCTATTGTCGTTACCGCAGCTCAGCAGACTTATAATCAATAAAATAAACAGCCTCTGCATTTATATTATCTCGATTGTCATTTTGTGTAAAGCCCCGTCAGCGATTGAGAAAGCCCTCAATTTTTTTCCGTGTATATTCAGGTAGATCAGTGTTCTGACATACATAGTTTGATCGGGTAATGCCCATTTCTTCAAACCATTTTCCGAGGTAAGCTTTTATAATATCCTCATCATTTTTATTACCTTTTGATGGGGTGATCTCAAGCACGAGTACTTCTAGGTCTTGTAGATCTTTGCGTGTGCTGATCAATCCATAATTGCCTTTCATGAATACATCCTGCCAGTTGGAATTATTCCTTAAGGGTTTTAAAATTTCGGGTAGTATATAAGCAGTCCTGTTTCCCTGCTTGTCTTTTGAGTCTTTATGAAACAGGTAGCCATCAGTTAATATCACTAGGATGTTACGGTAATTACCTGAAGCATCTATGCAATAATCTTTTACATCATTTTTAAAGAACCGCCAAATATCGGAACCATCCCATTGTTTTTTCCCTTTGTTGTTCGATAAAGCGATCTGGTAAATTTTATTAGCATTTTTTACAAACCGGGTTTCTATGCTATCATATACTTCTTTCTTCTTCCTGTTAGCACCGTCGCCTGTATAGGAGGAGAGATCGCAGGAGAGATTTGCGGCAATCGCATTGATGCTTTCATCTTCCGGTGTAGGAGTAAAGAATACTTTCACTCTTCCTTTTGCCTTATAGGCCCCCCGCTTTTCCATATCTTTTTTGAAAAAGGAAGTTATATTTTTTATGATCTCAATATCTCTTTCATAATGCTGCGGCGAAGCTGGATTTATCCGTGGGTCAATCCTGTCGGATAGATCCCAAAGAATATTTATGTTTAGCTGCTGGTCGATATTTTTTATGGGAGTCTTACCGGTACTTTTAACTTCTTCATCTTTTTTTGTCTCAATGGAACCCGAAAAGCAGGAACTGAATACAAGTGTTGGTATAAGTAGTAGGGTAATTTTTTTCATTATTTACAATTTAGTTTGGGTTAAGCACTGATTCTATCGTGGAAATTTTACCCACCAAAAAGTCTTCATAAATTTTATTGTGTTCGCTGCGGTTGTATTCCCTTCCTTCTGCCAGCCAGGCGTACCAACCCACCATAAATTGTGAGAGGACTTCTTTTACTGCTTTGGGATGAATAATGGTACCATCTATAATCTGCTTCAGCTTTTTGATCTCGGTATTATTTTTTTCATTGGCTATTCTTAGTTCAGTAATGCTATTTTGGTATTGATTGATCTCTTGTTCCAGCACTACGATCTGCTCCTGTTTGGTTTTGATATTCACTTTTACAATATCAAGCTTAGAGTGGGCTTCCATGACAAAATCAAACACAAACCCCCAAATGAGATACACCACAAAACCTGCAAAGATCACCAGCCAAAAGCCAACGTTTTGAAAGGCAAGACCTACCGAAAAATCAGGAAGAGAACCTGCGAGGTCGTTTTCTTTCTTTATATTATAGATCTTTTCGATGATCTCATACGCTATAATGGAATCAAATAAAAATGTAATAATGAGCAGCGCTGCTATTTTAGCATATTTACCAAAGCCCTTTCCTTCCTGAAATTTATGGATGAGATAACCCAACCCGATAAATACAAAGGGAATTGTGAGTATAAAGATCAATTCTGTGATACCATCCTTTAAAGCATTGCCAAGGGCATTGGCATCGAAAATTGCCTTGGTCACTACAATATCATCTACTTTAAATTCTTTAAAAAAAGCAGAGTAGGAAGCTGAGCTATAAAAAATAAATAGGTAAATAGACAGTAGCAATAAAATTAAAACCCCAATATAAAAACCAGCCTTACCTACATGTACGCCGGTATAATGTTCTGGGTTTTTTCTTATTTCCGTAATTTCTTTCTTCAGTTCTTCGATCCTTGTTTTCTTGGCAGGTATCAGCTCTGTCTCATACATGTTGATCTGAGATCTAATACTTTCACCCAGACCAGTTATTTCCTGTAAGGTTACTTTGAAAGGTTTACGAAGTTCCTCCTGTTTATTTTCATCTCGTTCCATTTCTGCCATATGCTGTTCATACACCGCGTCGAGACATATCCTCAAACCCTCGGTGCGCCCCTTCATCATGCCCGCCTGCACAAACCCAAAACGACGGTAAGAAACTTTTTCATCGGGCTGCTGTTCCGGAGTTACAGCAGTAACTGGTACGGTTTTCTGTGAAAACAAACCAGGAATTTTAAATTTTGAGAGATCAAAAGCCATGTGATTAATTATTTTGGGTTACAAAATCGATGAGTTCGCTTTTCGGCAGGTCGTTCTTTGCAGCTTCAATTAGCAGTTGGGCGATCAAGGGAATATTGTTTTCTTCAAAGTGAAATTTTCCGCAAAATTTTTCCAGCGTTTTTATTTCATCATCATGTACCACACCATCTGCCAGTATCATTTTTGCATAATCATATAGGTATTCGATTTTTTCGGGGAGGGTTTCCGGCACGTGTACGTCTCCAGAAGCAACGGGGTTTAAAAGCATTGTGTCGATCTTCTCTTTAGGAATACCTCTTTCCTCTCCCAGCTTGTATAGTATAGCGATCTCTTTCTCATCAAATGTTGCATCGACCAATGCCATAGAGTAGAGGTTTAAAAAATGCGCTTGAAGTTCTGCAGTCATGATATGGTTAGTTTAAAGTTTATAGTATTAAAAGCAATCGTGAAAAAAGCAAACTGAATTGTTTTGATCTTAAAATCTCCACTAATATTTTATACTTCTGTGGTCACTGTAGGTTGAGATTCTGCTGAATTATCATTCGAGATTTTTGCTTCTTTCTTCACTCTCAATTTTGCTGCCTTAAACGGCTTTATCAACCCCACATCCATCTTATCCGCAATAATCTTATGCACCGCGGCCAGTATAATCTCATCCTCACACTTTTCATTGTACCGGGTTTTAATCAGCTTCTTAATACATTTTAATACTTCGTCAGAGCAGATGATACCTGCAATATTGTAAGGGTCAGTGGCTTCGCATTTATTCCAGAGTGGTTTAAAGGAGTTTTTCACTACGCTTTCTTTATGCAGGTGCTGTAAATGATTGGCTGCATTTTTTAAATTGCTAATATCACTCAAGTCTATAGCGAATATTAGGCGCGATGAAATGGGTTGTTCAAAGATGATCTTATAGAATTCGAAATTCTTTCCGTTCGTGAGCAAGGCGTATTCAATGCCTTCATTGGCACCATAGTTGACGGTTTGCCGTAAATGTTTTTCGGAGAGCTGAAAGGAAAGTGCTTTTACTTCTACCAGAAAATGCCTGGTCTTATTCACTTGTATCACATAATCGGCATATGTGCCTTTGATCATGTATTCTGTTTTAATTTCTTCCAGTTGCTTATAGCCCAATACATCTGAAAGAAAACGGTTGATCATGATGCGGGTACCTGATTCATCCAGCTCTTTGATGTTGCCATCTAAAAAATCTTTGCGGTAGGCTTTCAGGGAATTGAGTAGCTTTTGTTGCTTTAGGGCAGTGAGCATAAGATTCGTTTTGGTTGATAAAGACAGGCTCTATCCAAAACTAATAGGCAGATTTCTATTTCTATTACGGCAAACCGTAACCAGAGGGAAGAATAAAATGTTTTTTGAAAATAATTACCAGTGATGTAATTAGCTCTTTCGCTATAATGCTAATTAGGTTTGAGGGGTTAGGTATTAGGTATTAGGTATTAGGTGTTGGATCGGATCTTACAATACCATTAGTATCTCTTCCTAACGCCTAACTCCTAATACCTAACACCTATCGCATTTATAACAACCCTGCATTGCTACAAAACACCATCAACTGTTGGTTATTTAAAAAACCCAACTCTTCTCTGATCTGACTCAGGCGTTTTTCAATGCTGCTTAAGCTGGAAGGTTTAATATTGTGTTCTTTAAGATAAGCAGGTATTTCATTTTGCTGGTACCCCTCATTCAGCAAACGGATAATCGTAATATCGAAATCTGTGAACTCGTAGGTATTTGATCGCTTAATCTGTTGTGCCAATGATCTTGGATAGTATCGTTGTCCTTTTGAAAGTGCATGCATCGCCGACTTTAATTCCTGCACATCATGTCTTGCTTTGCGTACATAGGCGTCTACCTCATTATGCTCAAATAGGTTGTGTATATCGACTGGACGATGCTGTCCCGATAATATCAGAACGAGAATACTAGGTTGAATCGAACGAACGGCCCGAATGAGTTCAATTCCATCATGGATCTGCTGAGGAGTTCCATCATCCTCGAAAGAGAGATCGGTGATCAGCAGGTCATAAGGTTCTCCTTTTTTTTGAGCGAGTTGAATTTTGGCAAAAGCATCATCGCAATAAAAAGCATAATCATACTGCTTCACTTTCAGGTCTTCCATCGCCTTCTGCACAGATAGATTCGCAAACTCATGGTCTTCGGCAATAATAACTTTATCAATCATACTTTACTGGCTTGAAGCGGAAAGCGGATGGCAATCGATGCACCGCCTTTATCGCTTTTTCCAAAAATAATCTCCCCGTTCAATGCTTGAATACGGTTAACCGTATTGTTCAATCCATTGCCGTATTGAATGTCTGCAGGAAACCCTTTTCCATCATCGCTATAGCTGATCGTGCCGCTGTTGTTGTCTTCTTTAAATTTTACAACCACGTTGGCTGCGCCACTGTGTTTTTTCATATTGGTCATGATCTCGCGAAGTATCAATAAAAGCTGGTCTTTTTGAACACCGGTTACCTTGTTCCAGAAAACGGGTTGGTTGCCCACTACAAATACCCGGGTTTGCTCATTGGTAAATTCATTCAGCAGGGCATGGATCTGTTTATCGTAATCTTTGTCATCTGCGAAACCCATTTCTTCTTTCGATATATCCCTTGATTTTTCATACAACGATTCAATTCTTGTCAGTAAGGGATCCCGTTTAATGTCCTCACTGTGTTCCAGTTCGTTCATGATTCCGTAAAGTCCATTGGCCACTACATCATGTACTTTTTGAGAGGTTTTTAATTTCGAATCTCTTATGGATAGTTCTGCTGCTTGTTTGATGCGGCGTTTGCGTTTATTATACCAGCTCCAAAGCAGAATAATTACAATCGCCGCTAGCCCTAGCAATCCATAAAACCATAGACGTTGTGTGGTGACTTTTGATTTTAATGCAAGATTGTCTGCTTTGCTTTTTTGGGAATCATATCTAATGAGTGCAAAGCGATTCCTGGTTGTATCTCTGGCAAGCTGCAGGCTGTCATTTAGTTTTTTAAATTGATTATACCATTTCTTTGAAGCCGCGGCATTATCAAGTTTGATGAGTTTATCAATCGCTTCCAGCCTGTCAGCAGGGCTTTGGATGATGTATGCCTGTTGCAACATTTTGTTGGCATACCATAAAGCAGAATCGGGTTTTATTTTTTCATAATAATCAGACAGATGAGCATAGCTGGCATTTAAGCCACGATGATATTGGCTATCGGTTCGTATGCGTAGTGCCTGCCAGAATTCGGGTAATACCGGATGGCTGGAGTTCAACCGCCACTTTGTGGTGGCCCTGTTATCCAATATTCTTGCAAAAAGAGATGGATTGCTGATTTTTAGTTGTAGGACGGAATCATAAATAGCAATGGCTTTATTGTATGCTCCTTTTTTTTGAAGTGCAACGGCCTTATCATTCATTAACTCAAGCGGAAAGTTATCCTCTGTTGAAAAACGCATCGCCTTGTTATACATATTGATGGCTTCATCATAATGCTGAAGATCAACATTGATATTGCCTAGTAAGCGATAGGTAAAGCATAGCTCGCTATGGTGTTCGGTATTCAGTGTATCAAGTGTTCGTATAGCGCCTGTTGCACTTTCTTCGGCGCCATGAAGATCGCCCGCTTCCCATTGCATATCACCCATGAACCTGTATGCGGTTCCTTTTTTAAGTGTATCATCGGCATTATCAACATATCTATTGTACATCAGGAAAGCAGAATCCAATTTTCCCAGGTGATGATACCAATTGCCTCTGTCATAGTCTGTATACTTCCCGGGTGTATTATCTTTCTTGATGCCGCAACCCCAAAGAAGTAAGATGAATAAGACAAACAATTGGCCTTTTGATACTTTCAAGAATTTAGTTTTCTTAAATATATAAAAAAGGGCAGAATAACTTCTGCCCTTTGTGTTGCCTGTTAACCCCCTGTGGGAGGTGGTGGCGGTGGTGGTACCGGTGGCTTGGGGTTACTTCCTGTTTCACCACCCGTATCATCGGTAGTTGAAACAGTTGTAGTATGTCCCTTTTTGTAGTTGCCGTTTTTATCGAGTGTCTGGGTTGGGTTAATACATAAGAATATAGCCAACCATATCAATAGTTCTACCATTGTTGAATGATTTAAAATGTGGTAAAAAATTGCCCGTACCGGGTAGCGATCCCGGCAGAGACTGTTTTGTAAGAAGCGCTTCTTACGATGGGAAGGAAGGGCGTTGATCGCAGTTTGGCCAGCAACTTCCCATACTTGCTAACCTCGCTGCGATCGCTGCACACTGCAGATCATTTGATATGTTGTAACTGTTACCAAACGATCATGATACAAACATAGCATCGCCTAAAAGCCTGATCAGCAATGGATTCCGGTAATTCCAATGATTCCGAAGATTCCGGGAAACCGTAAAATTCAACGATGGTTAGGAGCTTGTTTTGATCCGCTAATTCCAAAAATTCCGGTTATTATGTACATTTAGAAGGAAGAGAAATTATATGCGGCTGACTCACCCGGCATACATCAAACTGGTATTTCGTACTTATCAATTGTTACGCAGTACGCCCGAATTCTCTCCTGCGTTGAAGCAGCCAACACCGGCAAGTATCCGCAAAGAGTGCCTTACTGTTTATAAGGAAAGACCTGATAGAAAAGATGAACCTGTTCTTAGATCTTTTTTCGGACCAGCCGCAGCGAATGGCTCATTCTTAACTCCCATCGAAAACTTTCCGACAGAAAAGTTTAAAGCATTCTCTAATTATTTGAAGGGCATAGCATTTAGTACAGAAGATAAAAATGTAGAACTACTTGCCTGGTTAATAGATTTTCCGCATAGACCGTACCGGTATGGAATGGATGTAATTTTAAGCGAGAAGGAAAAAGCGATTTTAAATAGTGATGATAAGGTAGGTGAAAAGGTATCGCAAGAGATGGAAGCAGCAGCAGATGATAAGAGCGATGATATATTGGGTCAATCCCAGCGAAATGAGTTGGAGAATAATATTGCAATAACAACTCATGAACAAGTACCGGTTGTTCCAATAAATGCGGTTAGTGAGAAAAGAACAGGAAAAAAGAGTGTGACAATAGATAAGAGATGGCTGATCATTGGTGTCGCCTTATTTGTTTCGATTTTTTCAATAGGAATTTATTGGTTCTATGATAAAAGTGGTAACTGTATGTATTGGACAGGTGATCACTATGAGAGGATTGATTGTGACGAAGACAACAATGATAAGGTTCTATTTAATGAAGAGAGATGGAAAAATTTTAGAAAGATCACCGATTTAAGTACCATCACAGAGAAATCAATTGGAGTGGTACATTATTTTGGTAATAAGAATAGAGAGTTTTTTACCAGCGGCGGTAAACATCCCATTGAAACTACTCGGCATTTGAGAGTGATGACACGCTATATCTGGGAAAAAGAATTCGGATCGAAGGATAGTGTAAAAAACAATACTTCTGTTGATCATAATAAAACCTTCCAGTTAACCAAAACTCAAAAATGAGAAATATACTGCTGATCATTATTGTTTCTCTTTTGTATTCCTGCGATGATCCAAATGGAAAAGTTACTGAGTCGAAACAGCTCAATGAACGAATCACTCGTCTCGAACAAAAAATGGATTCCTTAACACATACCTCAAACACTGAAGTGGAAGGATACTATAATAAGAGTACTGTTAGTGAAAATGGTCATTGCCAGGGAATCACCAAAAAAGGAACTCAGTGTAAAAGAAAAGCAAAAACCAACGGTTATTGCTGGCAGCATGGTGGTTGATCGTTGGCTTTCTGTATCCATTATATTCAAGAATTATTTTCTTTAGCCTTTACACTACATTAAATTTTCATAACATACTATAACCCCTGTTTTACAGACTACAATAAGAATAACTTGTTCAGCGTGACAAGTGCTGCTCCCACTTTATCAAGTTCATTATGACTTCGCAAAAAGAATCAACGGTTCCATATTTCCCCTATCTGCTTCTTTCAAAGCCTTTAAATATGTAGCTCTTGCATCTTCTTGTTTTACAAGACTAATAGCACCCCAACTAAATGGTCTCTCTTGTTTATATACCCTGTACAATAACAGATCGGCCATAAAACGACTATGCCTGCCGTTGCCATTCGGAAAACAATGAATACTTACAAGCCGATGTTTAAAGCGGATGGCAATTTCTTCGGGTTTGTATACATTGTGTTGTACCCAGTAAAGCGCATCATCCAGCAATTCTTTTAACGCGATTGAAATAGTCCATTTGTCAACACCAATATTTTTGTCTGTTTTTCGAAATTCTCCGGCCCAATTCCAAACATCACCATACATTTTTTTGTGTACGGCTTTGATAAATGCTTCAGTAAAAAATGTATGCATAGTGATGCGTTTGCTCCAGTAGAACACCATTGCATTTTCAATATTCAGCTGTTCAAACTCATCCAGTTCACCACGCGTCGTAATAGAAGGGATGAGCAGCGCATCTTTCTCATCCTCATCAAGAGGCGTTTGTCCATCCGCATAGTCAAAATCTAATCCCATAATATTTTAGGTAGCTCGTTCTTAAACAGATTCTTTTTTTCTTCTATCGCCTTTTTAATTCTTTCAGCTGAATTTTCTTGGTCTTCCAGGCGCATGGTATTGCTTGTATGCAATACGATCTGCGTTGCTTTTTCTTCTGCCTTTCGCTCAATCAATGCTTCTAATGAACCATCTTTCGGTACGAAACCATATACCAGTTGCATGTCAAGCTTAGCTGCGGTTTCTCTCAAAGCCCTAATGGTAATGCTACCGTCCTGTTCACGTTTTTCTATATCCTGCATACTTTGTTTGGTAATACCCAACTTACGACCCAATTGCTCGAGAGAAATACCCAAAGCAACACGCAAAGCCCTAACCCAACCTGTTGGCGGTTGAACGATTTTAGACAGGGTTGAATAGGCCAAGATCTTTTCGTTTAGGTGCTGTATCTGAAGTGCTTTTTTATTCATAATATCATACTATAGTCTGACAAAATTATATGAAAAGTAAGATTATAACATGACTAAAATAGTAAAAAAGTAAGATTATGGTATGACTTTTTGTGTCAATTCGTTGTAAGTAATTGATTTATAATGCAATAAATTTTTTTGTATCTTCATTGTATCCGGAACCATTAATTCAAAAGCCCAATTAACAGCGTATGCGTACTTGTTTAATAGTAGCATTTATTAATATCCTATTTCTTATCGGTTGTACCGGTTCCCAAAACCAACTCACCAGCGAAGAAAAAAAACAAGGCTGGATATTATTATTCGATGGTAAAACCACCAAAGGCTGGCATGGTTATAATAAAGATGGTCTACCTGCTGTATGGCTGGCCAAAGATGGTGAACTGCAATGCGACCCCACCAAAAGAACAGAGCTTGAAGTAACCGATCTGGTAACGGATCAGTCCTATGAAAATTATGAACTACAATTTGAATGGAAAATAAGTGAAGGCGGCAATAGTGGTGTATTCATCAACGTCCAGGAAAAGAAAGAACTGATCGCAGCTTGGATGACGGGTCCCGAATACCAGTTATTGGAGAAAGCACATGTAGATTTTGATAAACCTGAAAAGAAACCGGGAAGTCTGTATGCATTCACCAAAGAACCTGCAACAGTTACCAACAAGAAACCGGGAGAGTGGAACCAATCGACAATAAAACAAGTAAATGGTGTGATTGAATTTTATCTGAATGGAGTACGCACAGCTAAACAGGATCTAACGTCGCAAGACTGGAAAGATGCAGTAGCACAAACTCATTTTAAAGCATATCCTGAATTTGCTATGATTACCAAAGGACATATTGCATTACAAGATTGGCAAAAACCGGTATCCTTCCGAAACATCAAACTTTTGCCTCTATAACGCTGTGTAATATTACCGTTGTTGGTCGCCCGACCAACAACATATATGCGCAACTAATTATTATTTGAATACACCCTAAATGCATATTGTTGGTCAGGCGACCAACAATGGCAGATATTTTATAAACTCTAATCATGAATATAAATCACCCTTACTTTTTTAACTCGGCCGCATGTTTCGCACCCGCCTCTCTCAGAATTTTGTAATAATGTTGGAGCGTAGATACAATACTGGTGCCTTTATTTTTTTCAATTTGACCTCGTACATAATCTAAAACGGTTTCTTTATCTACCTCATCTATAAAGTTGAGATTTACTTTCCACCAAATCGCATCGTCAATAAATTCCGTGAATTTAGAAGACACGGCAAATTTTAAAATATTACCACCACTGGGATAGAATTGTATACTATGACAATTCAATTTCTGTTGCGCAAAAGCAGCATCCCACATCTTGCGTATTTTTTCACCAATCACTTCTTCGCTATCCTTTTCAACATCTACGCAAGCAGCGTCTAAAAGTCTTCTTTGGTACATGTATACATAATCACCTTTTGGTTTTGGGTCTTTGCCTCGACTATCAATATATATACAAATATTTTCCAGCTTTTTAAGATTCGGACAAGGTTGTGTCTTATCCTCTATAACTTCTAAAAATTGAAGAACCAGTATTTTCCCATCGGGTTGTAGAACAAGCGTTCTTACATCCCCGTTTGCTCCTGTACCACGGTTGAATGTATCATTTGTTAAAGTACCATCTGCATTCAAACGTGCGATTTGGTTTCTGTTGATTCCATTGTATTTGGTGAAATTGCCCCCCACTAGTATTTTTTCATCAGGTTGTAGGGTGATCGTACGTACAGTATAATTTGCCCCTACGGAACTTTCAAAGGTTTTATCCAAACTACCATTAGTATTCAGTCGCGCTATTTTATTTCTACTAGTATTAAAGTGTTTCGTAAAATCTCCACCAATCAATATTTTTCCGTCTGCTTGTAAGGCAATGGTATTTATTTTTTCATTGACTCCTCTATTCGAATCAAAACTTTCATCTACACTACCATCTGCATTCAATCGTGCAATATGGTCTCTCATGATACCATTGAAAAATCTAAAATCTCCACCAATCAATATCTTCCCATCAGGTTGTAAGGTAATAGCATACACAGAAGAGAACAATGCGCCCTCACCCGGATTAAAACTTTTATCAAAGCTACCATCAGCATTTAGCCGAGTAATACCACCAAATCTTACCTTACCATTAAACGAGTTAAAATATCCACCCACCAGTATTTTCCCATTGGGTTGACGTAACATGGTAAATACAAGACCATCTATTTCTTTATCTAGTTTGAAAGTTTTATCTAATGTACCATCCGCATTGAGTCGAGCCACGCGTTTAACGCTTGTTCCATTGTAAGTATTAAAAGCTCCACCAATTAATATCTTTCCATCGGGTTGTAGAGCTAAAGCATCTATACCATTATCTGGTCCGGTACCCGGATTAAAACTATGATCTACCGTACCATTGGCAAGTAATCGAACAATACTTTTACTATTCTTTCCGTTGAAGGAAGTGAAATATCCGGCAATGATTAACTTCCCATCGGGCTGTGTCACAACTTCAGCAACAGAGTTGTTTGCACCTGTGCCGGGATTAAATGTGTTATCTACTGTTCCGTCGGAGTTCAACCTGGTAATATAACTGGTTTTACTAGGTTCTGGCGAGTTGTTAAAGTCTATATTGGTAAGTAGGTTGCTATTTTTCTGAACAAGGTTGTTTGATATTCTACTAACATCTACCCCGACATTTTTTGTGTAAAGTGAAGAATTGTTTTTATCTATTGTTTGCGAAATTGATTTGCTACTATAAAGCAGCAATGATAATGTGATGATGTAATATGTTTTCATGGGCTCGTATGCGTGTATTTTAATTCAAAATAAGTTTCTGTTAGCAATTATCAATAGCTATTATTGGGTATTTTCTCTGCTCTTTGAGCGCATAAAAGTGAAACTTATCTTATTTGTCTTAGTTTAATGTTAATAATACTCGGATGATACCCTCGCCGTTATTGTTCGCCCGATCAACATGCCTATCACCATCTTTAAAAATTCTTTCACTAAATTGAAAACAAATCTACTTGCATGCGAAAGATAGTCTTCCTTAGTCAGTTATTGATTGTAATTGCTGCATCATTCACAACAGTTATTGCGCAGAAAAAAACAACGATTCAGTTTAAAGGACTGAAAGCAGCAGTTGAAGTGTGGAGAGATGAATGGGGTATGAATCATATTTATGCCAACAACCAACAGGACCTTTTTTTTGCACAAGGGTATTGTGCAGCCAAAGACAGGCTTTTTCAGTTTGAAGTATGGCGCCGGCAAGCAACAGGAACCGTTGCCGAAATATTGGGTGAACGGGAACTGAAAAGAGACATCGGAA
>Ga0208243_1000386_pt1 | contig 26038 bp, 24 predicted proteins | sample Subbio2Aug_QV12A_FD_184826 | JGI IMG/M metagenome (GOLD analysis project Ga0208243, IMG submission 184826) | Serpentinite rock and fluid subsurface biosphere microbial communities from McLaughlin Reserve, California, USA - CR12Aug_QV12A (SPAdes) | ecosystem: Environmental > Terrestrial > Deep... | reverse complement strand
CTATGGCGGACCTTGAGGGGATGCAAATTGAGGATGTTGTAGGTAAGAAGCTATTGGAGGTTTTCCCAAGCCTAAATGCAGAGTCCAGTACCCATTTAAGAGTTTTGAGGACTGGAAGGCCTATTGTTGATGAAAGCCAAAGCTATCTAAATAACATTGGAAAGCAAATTACAACAGTTAACACTACAATTCCACTAACCTATATGAATGAAAAAATAGGTGCTCTGGAGATAGCGAAGAATATTACTAAGATAAAGCACCTCTCAGAGGAGATTTTAAGACTACAGCAGCAGCTTACTGAAGCTCCCCATACCCCTAAAAATACAATAAGAAAATATACCTTTGAAAATCTGCATGGTAAAAATTCCAGCTTTTTAAATGCAGTTAAGCTTGCCAAAAGAGCTGCCAGCTCAAATTCTAGTGTTCTTATTTATGGAGAGACCGGGACTGGTAAGGAGCTCTTTGCCCAAAGTATTCATTATCATAGCAATAGAAGCGACAAGCCTTTTCTTGCACAAAATTGTGCAGCATTACCGGAAAGCTTATTGGAGGGCATACTTTTTGGTACCACTAAAGGAAGCTTTACTGGAGCAATTGATAGACCAGGAATATTTGAACAGGCCAATGGAGGCACTATACTACTGGATGAAATAAACTCAATGGGGCTATTACTGCAATCAAAGCTATTAAGAGTACTGCAGGAGGGCTACATCAGGAGAATTGGCGGGTTAAAGGATGTGCCGATAGATGTAAGGATAATTGCAACGACAAATGAGGATCCACTTGAGGCAGTTCAAAAGGGTCTCCTTAGAAAAGATTTATATTACCGTTTAAATGTAGTATATATTACGATTCCAAATCTTAAAGAAAGACAAGATGACATTCTTCTCTTAGCTGAGAGATTTATAAATGAATTTAATCAAGCTCTTAATAAGGAGGTATGGATGATTTCCTCATCTATACATAAGCAGTTCATGGCCTATAGCTGGCCTGGAAATGTTAGGGAGCTTAGAAATGTAATAGAGGGTGCCATGAACCTTATTCAAGAGGAGCATATATTGAAGGAGGAGCATTTCCCTAGTCATATTATGAAGACTGTTAAGGAGGAAAGCCATCAGCCAATGGATCAAATAGATTTAGGACAGTATGATGGCTTGAAGGAGGTTTTAGAAGCTATTGAGCGTAATCTTATAGAGGCAGCCATGAAAAAGCATTGCAACAATATAACCCACGCTGCAAAGGAACTAAAAATAAGTAGACAGGTGCTACAGCATAAGCTTAAGAAAAACAGTGAATTTTAAATCACAAAAAAATATCTAAGAGCAAATAAATTTGCGTTAAATGCAAAAATATTTGCTCTTTTTTTATTAAATTAAATCTCATAACCTACTTACAATATGTATATCTATACAAAGATAACAAAAACAGTAGCTTATACTAATACTTTGATGGCACCTAGTCATTTAGAAATGGTGAAGGTTTTTCCTATGCATATTTAAGCACACAATAATGGAGTTTTAAAATAATTGAAGTATTAAAAAAATTGGCAAGGATTTTGCAGTATATTAAAATACCAAAATTAATGAATGGAGGTTGACATGTATGGAAAATATTAAAGTAATAATTTGGGGCTTTGGTGCTATGGGCAGCGGTATGGCAGAAATGCTATTAAAGAAAAAGGGTGTAGAAATCGTAGGTGTTTGTGATAGAAATGCAGCAAGAGTAGGTAAAGACATGTACGAGGTACTACAAATGGAGCGTGGCGACAGAAGGCCTGTTATTATAACTGATAATATAGAGGAGATAGCGAAGGAAGGAGCAGCTGATGTTGCATTATTGGCAACAGATTCCTTCACAAGAACAGCCTTTGATAAGATTAAATACATAGTTGAGAAGAAAATAAATGTAATTTCAACTGCTGAAGAAATGGCTTATCCACAGGCCCAAGAGCCAGAGCTGGCTAAGGAAATGGATCGTTTGGCTAAGGAAAATGGAGTTACTATCTTAGGAACAGGAATTAACCCTGGCTTTGTTCTTGATTTATTAATACTAGCTTTAACAGGAACCTGCGAAACAGTAGAGCATATTAAAGCAGCTCGTATAAACGATTTAGCTCCATTTGGTCATGCTGTTATGGAGGAGCAAGGGGTTGGACTTACAGTAAAGGCCTTTGAAGATGGAGTTGCTACTGGTAAGGTTGCAGGACATGTTGGCTTTCCGGAATCCATCAGAATGATTGCAGACGGCATAGGCTGGAAGGTTGAAAAGATTGATCAAACAAGAGAGCCTATCGTAAGCAGCGTATATCGTGAAACTAAATATGCAAAGGTTGAGGCCGGTAATGTTGCAGGCTGCCGTCAATGTGGCTATGGCTATGTAGACGGCGAAATTAAGCTGGATATGGAGCATCCTCAACAAATACTTCCTGAAATGGAGGGTGTAGATACTGGTGACTATATCTGGATAAAGGGTACACCAAATATTAACCTTCAAATTAAGCCAGAAATCCCTGGTGGTATTGGAACAATAGCAATGTGTATCAACATGATTCCTCATGTAATAAACTCAGCTGCAGGCCTAAAAACTATGCTAGATTTACCTGTACCAAGAGCTATAATGGGCGACATGAGAGATTTTATTCAAAGGTAGGTTAGAAAATGAGAAGACGAGCAGAAGGTACGTGGGTACGCATACACGACATAATTTTAACTCCAGAGGAAAGAGCAACAAATCTTCCCGACGATACTAAGAAGGTTCCACTGGAAATGTGGACTAAGGGCTTTCTATTAGAGGAGGCCAGCATTGGTGATATGGTGGAAATCAAGACTATTACCGGGAGAACTGTAAGGGGAACTCTTGTAGAGGTAAATCCTTATTATACCCATGATTTTGGAAAGTTTGTTCCTGAAATATTAGAAATTGGTCTTCAGCTAAAGGAAGCTCTTTGGGGAGGTGACCTAAATGAATAAGGATATGAGCTATAGTGCAGTTATGGGTCGTCGTAGTGAGATTATGAAGCAGGCTGTTGGTATAGATTATAGTGTTTTTGAATATGGTAAAATTGGCTTTGATTATGAAAAAATGATGAGGGAAACTGGATACTCTCTTCAGGAGATGCAGGAAATCCAAGGTCAAACCGGTGTAGGTAATACCCCTTTACTAGAGCTTAAGAATTTAACTGCTCTGGCAAGAAAGCTGGCTCCAGAGGGAAAGGGTGCTAGAATCTTCATTAAGGATGAGGCATCAAACCCATCCGGGAGCTTTAAGGCTAGAAGAGCAGCCAATGCAGTATATCATGCAAAAAGACTGGGCTACAAGGGTGTTATAGCTGCCACCAGTGGAAACTATGGTGCGGCAGTTGCCAGCCAGGCGGCAATGCAGGGCTTAAAATGCATCATCGTACAGGAATGCTATGATAGCACTGGAAAGGGTCAGCCTGAAATAATTGAAAAGGCAAGAAAATGTGAAGCCTATGGAGCTGAGGTAGTTCAACTAACCGTTGGTCCTGAGCTATTCTATACCTTCCTCAAGCTTTTAGAGGAGACAGGATATTTCAATGCTTCCCTTTATACCCCCTTTGGAATTGCAGGGGTAGAGACTCTAGGCTATGAGCTGGCTATACAGTGTAGAGAAGGACTAGGCAAGGACCCAGATGTTGTTCTATGTACCAATGCAGGTGGTGGTAATGTTACAGGAACAGCTAGGGGCTTGATTAAGGCTGGAGCCGAAGGAGTAAAAATTGTAGGAGCCAGTGTTAACCTAAAGGGTCTGCATATGGCCAGTGACGAGCAGTTCAACAAAAAATCCTTTACAACAGGACATACAGGCTTTGGAATGCCCTTTGCAACATGGCCGGACCGTTCTGATGTTCCTAGGTCTGCAGCTAGACCATTACGTTACCTAGACAGATATGTAATAGTAAATCAAGGCGAGGTATTCTACATGACGGAGGCATTAGCACAGCTAGAGGGTCTTGAAAGGGGTCCGGCGGGAAATACCTCCTTGGCAGCTGCCTTTAGCTTAGCTCAAGAAATGGATAAGGAGCAGATAATAGTTGTTCAGGAGACAGAATACACAGGAGCTGGAAAGCATTTACAGGCACAGCTTTCCTTTGCTAAGGAAAATGGAATTCAAGTAATTTTCGGCAATCCTGCAGAAGAGATACCTGGCGAAAACATTATATTACCAGCCCATCCATCACTATTGCAGGCAAAGGACATAGATATGGATAAGCTAAGGGTGTCATATATAAGGAATTGTATAGAAAACAATAAGGTAACAGAGCTAGACAGTGCTGACCTAAGCTTTATAATTGCAGATTGTAATTCTGATAAGGAAACGGTGCTTAAGGCTTTAAATGAGCTTGGAGTAAGTGTGAATTGAAAAATAGGTTATAAATCCAATGTGGGGGTGCTAATAAATGAAAAGAGCTGACGATTTTCAACAGAGAAGACAGCATTTAATAAATTTATCAGATGAAGAGCTAGAACAACGCTTTTGGCAATTAGCAGAAAAGATCGTTGATCCAATGATTGATATGGCAAAAAAACATACTACTCCTTCCATTGAGCGTTCTGTTCTTTTAAGAATGGGCTTTTCCAGCATAGAGGCTAGGGCTATTGTAGATGGTGTAATAGCTAGAGGTCTAATAGGCAAGGGTGCAGGAAACGTAGTATATAAATTAGCTACTGCTAAAAATTTAGAGATAAGGTCAGCTGGACTTAAGCTGGTAGAAGGTGAGCTATGGGATGACGCTGTAGCATTATTCCAAGGGGGTGCAAAATAATGACTTTAAAAATTGATGAAAAAATTGATGTTAAAGAGATTTTAAAGGACTTAGAAAGCTATCGCCCAAAGCGTAGGGGCTGGACCTGGAGAAAGAAAAACTCTGCATTAAAGATGGGTCCCTTTACTTATAAAAATTGCTCAGAGCCTTTAAAAAATAGTGTACCACTACCATCTGCTAAATATTTTGGTGACATAGATCCACAGCCAGATTATGTAATAACAACAGAGATTGCTTCAGGCCGCTTTGAGGATGATATAAGACGTATGAGAATGGCTGCATGGCATGGAGCTGACCATATCATGGTTATCAGAACAGCAGGTCAAAGTCATTTCGACGGCTTAATAGAGGGTACACCACAGGGTATTGGTGGAATTCCAATCACTAGAAAGCAAGTAAGGGCACAACGTAAGGCACTTGATATGATTGAAGAGGAAGTTGGCAGACCAATCAATTATCATTCCTACATCAGTGGTGTTGCAGGTCCGGAAATTGCTGTTATGTATGCTGAGGAAGGCGTAAATGGAGCACATCAGGACCCACAGTACAATGTATTATATAGAAATATCAATATGATTCGTTCCTTCGTAGATGCGGCAGAGGCGAAGAGAAACATGGTTTGGGCAGATATAGCGCAAATCGATGGAGCTCACAATGCTAATGCTACTGCTAGAGAAGCTTGGAAGGTAATGCCTGAGCTTATGGTTCAGCATGCTTTAAACTCCATTTATTCAGTAAAGGTTGGTATGAAGAAGGAAAACATCTGCCTCTCGACAGTACCGCCTACAGCACCTCCGGCACCCTGCTTGGCTTTAGACCTGCCATATGCAGTTGCTTTAAGGGATGTATTTAAGGAATACAAGATGAGAGCCCAAATGAATACAAAGTATATGGAATCCTCCACCAGAGAGGCTACGGTTACTCATGTATTAAACCTTATGATTTCAAGATTAACTAGAGCAGACATCCAGTCAACTATTACACCTGATGAGGGAAGAAACGTTCCATGGCATATTTACAACATGGAGGCTGTTGACACTGCAAAGCAGGCCCTTGTTGGTATGGATTCACTTATGGATATGGTTGAGCTAAAGAAGGAAGGCTTCCTAAGAGATAAGGCTAGAGAGCTAAAGGAAAGAGCTGTTCTATTTATGGAGGAGGTTCTTGAGGCTGGTGGCTACTTCAATGCCGTAGAAGAGGGCTTCTTCGTAGACTCAGGCTACTATCCGGAAAGAAATGGTGATGGTATAGTTAGAAAAATAGATGGCGGTATCGGTGTTGGAACAGTTTATGAAAGGGATGAGGACTACTGCGCTCCAGTAACGGCTCACTTTGGCTATAACAATGTAGCACAATACGATCCATCAGCAGTGGAGGCACCAGCTAAGCTAATCGGTGGCGGTACCTATGAAAAGCCAGAGAAAATAATCTTTATCGACGAGCTAGATGAAACTGATAATGTAAATGTTCGTTTAGAGGAGACAAAGGCTCTAAGAGAGACTACAGAAATCAAGCCAGAGGTTGAGTGGACCGGGGACGGCTATGTAATGATGAACCTATTTATGCCGGCTTCAAGAAGGGTTGCTGAATTTGCAGCTTTAGAAATGGCTAAGAAGATGAATCTTGAGGATGTAGAGATAATCCACAAGGAGGTTATGCATCCTAGCGAAGGAACTAGAATTGAGCTAAAGGGTAAGGTTCCTTTCACAATAGATACAGCTGCCTTAGTTATTCCTCCAGAGCCATCAATAATGTCTGAAGAGGAAATTCGTGAGGATATTGCTGCTAAGCCTTTAAAAATAGTAGCAGGTACAGTTGGAGAGGATGAGCATTCAGTAGGTTTAAGAGAGATTATAGACATCAAGCATGGCGGTATTGAGAAATATGGTATTGAGTGTCATTATCTTGGTACTTCAGTTGCGATTGAGAAGCTAGTGGATGCAGCTATTGAATTAAATGCAGATGCTATATTGGCTTCAACAATAATAAGCCACGACGATATTCACTATAAAAACATGAAGAGAATTCATGAGCTTGCAATAGAAAAGGGAATCCGTGATAGAATAATGATTCTTTGCGGCGGAACTCAGGTTAGCCCTGAAATAGCAGTTCAGCAGGGGGTTGACGCTGGCTTTGGCAGAGGCTCGAAGGGAGTTCATGTTGCAACATTCCTTGTAGAAAGAAGAAGGGAAATGAGCAATGAAAATTAATGTATTGGTTGCAGAAATCGGTAGTACAACTACTGTTGTAAATGCATTTCAAGATATTAGTAGCCCCAGTCCGAGATTTCTCGGGCAGGGGCAGGCTCCTACCTCAGTTTTAGAGGGGGACGTAAACATTGGCTTAAGAGGAGCTATAGAGGACCTAAGGATTAACTTAGGTCTTTCTGAGCTTGAATATGATGAAATGCTGGCCACCAGTAGTGCTGCTGGAGGCTTAAAAATGACCGTACATGGGCTTGTTTATGATATGACGGTAAGAGCGGCTAAGGAGGCAGCCTTAGGAGCTGGCGCTATCATCCATCAGATAACTGCCGGCAGGCTAAAGAGAACCGACATCAAGAAAATTACAGACCTAAAGCCTAATATAATTTTGATAGCCGGTGGAGTGGATTATGGGGAACGGGATACAGCTATTCATAACGCTGAGCTTATTGCAGAGCTGGACCTAGGAATCCCGGTTATCTATGCTGGAAACATTGAGAATCAAGAGGAAATCAAGGAGATTTTTAAGGATACGGATAACAGACTTTACTGTGTTGAAAATGTTTATCCTAAAATAGACCTATTGAATATTGAGGCAACCAGAAGCGTCATTCAGGATGTTTTCGAGGAGCATATTATTCATGCACCGGGTATGGTAAAGGTGAGGGAAATGATTGATGGGCCAATCATTCCTACACCGGGAGCAGTTATGGAGGCCTCTAAGCTTTTAAAGGAGGCTATAGGGGACCTTATAACCTTTGATGTTGGTGGGGCTACAACAGACCTGCATTCAGTGACAGAGGGCAGCGAGGAAATCAACAGAATATTAATCAGTCCGGAGCCCTTGGCTAAGCGCACAGTTGAGGGGGATTTGGGCGTATTCGTAAACATGTTAAACATTGTTGAACGAATTGGCAAGGATAAGCTGCAGGCAGAGCTTCAGCTGGATATAGATAAGCTGATATCAGAGCATAGGCCTATTCCAAGGACAACAGAGGAGATAGCCTTTGTAGAGAGATTGACTCTAGAGGCGGTTATGACAGCACTAGACCGACATGTGGGAAAGCTAAGGCACTTATATGGTCCAGCAGGGAAAAAGACAGTAGCGGAAGGAAAAGACCTGTCTAATGTCAAATATATAGTAGGAACCGGCGGCGCTCTAACTAGACTTCCAAAGGGTAAGGCTATATTGGAGGAGATTACTGGAAGAAGCAGAAACAGTCTTCTATTGCCGAAAGAGGGTGCAAAGGTCCTTATAGATAAGGACTACATTATGGCTTCCCTTGGAGTTTTGGCTAAACGCTATCCAGAAGCTGCCCTCAGGCTAATGAAGTCCAGTATGGGCATCCAGGAGGAGTGATAGGATGAATCCGAGAATAGATATAAATCTAGACAAAATCAAGCATAATGCAGAGGTGCTACTGGAGCTATGTAGGCCATATAATCTAAGCGTGGCGGCAGTAACCAAGGGCTTCTGTGGTAAGCCAGAGATAGCGGAGGTCTTGGTAGAGGCGGGGGTACGCTACTTAGCAGACTCTCGTTTAGAGAACTTTGTTAAAATGAAGGATTTACCTGTAGAAAAGCTTTTATTGAGGCTTCCAATGATAAGTCAGGCTAAAGAGGTGGTTACCTATGCGGATATTAGCTTGAATTCAGAGCTGGAAACAATTAAGGCCTTGAATGCTGCGGCGGAGGATATTTCTACTACACACAAGATTATTCTAATGCTGGATTTAGGGGACCTAAGAGAGGGTATCTTCGATGCAGTGGAGCTAGAAAAGGCTGCTAGAGAAATTAAAGGCCTCAGCAATATAGATTTAATAGGGGTAGGAACAAACCTTACCTGCTATGGTGGGGTTATACCTAATGAGGATAATTTAGGTCAGCTGGTGGAGACTGCTTCTAAAATAGAAGAAATACTCGGTAAAAAGCTTGAAATCATAAGCGGAGGAAACTCCAGCAGTGTTTATTTACTTATGAATAATAAAATGCCTAAAGGCATAAACCATATAAGGCTAGGTGAAGCAATTCTATTAGGCTCAGAGACGGCCTATGGAGATGCTATACCTAATACCCATCAGGATGCCTTTCAGCTGGTGGCGGAGGTTATAGAGCTAAAGGAAAAGCCCTCAGTACCGATCGGAGAGATTGGGCGTGATGCCTTTGGAAATGTCCCCACATTTGTAGATAAGGGCACTCATAAGAGGGGGATATTAGCAGTAGGTAAACAGGATATTACCACACATCCTATTACACCTGTAGACCAACAAATTGAGATATTAGGCGGCAGCAGTGACCATCTAATAGTAGACTTCACCAAATGTGACAAGGAATACAAGGTTGGTGATGAGGTGGTCTTCAACATAGGCTACGGAGCAATGCTGGCCCTAATGACCAGTGAGTACATCCACAAGAATTACGTGTCAGTGGGACGTTTTGTTTGACACGTGCCTGAAGATAATTTAATGGCGCTGGAGTTATAGGAATACTCCTTTCTACTAAGTTCAAAAGTGGAGAGGGGTATTTTTTATGTCAACGGAGGTGTCAGCGGGACGTTTTGTTTGACACATAGGTTTGCAGAAATAGGTCGTAATAAAGTGGTTTTGGGTAATGTTTATTAACATTAATTCACACAAAAAAAGTGCAGTAAAAATGGGTTGTATTAAGCATAATTACGTAAAATGATAGTGTTGGTCATGCCGAAGCATCTAAAATAGATTTATTTGACACAATTTATGGTAAGTGATATGATAAATTTAACGATTTATTACCAATATATAACAATAAAAGCATATATTGACGCCGATTGCTTAGTGATAAACTGATTCATTTTAAAAACAAAATGGGGGATGAAGAATGCCGAGAGTCGCAAGAGAAAAAAGCGAGACGGGAATATATCACATAATGATGAGGGGAGTAGACAAAAGAGATATATTTATCAATGAAGAGGACTATAAAAGATTTCTATTCTATATAGTTAAGGCCAAGAAGAAAAGTAATTTTTCGTTACTTAGCTATTGTTTAATGACTAATCATGTTCATCTACTTTTAAAAGAAGGAAATGAAGAAATAGGGGAGTCTATAAGAAGGATAAGTGTTGGTTATGCACAGTACCACAATACAAGACATAATAGAATTGGACACCTTTTTCAAAATAGATTTAGAAGTGAACCAATAAATAATGATAGTTATTTACTAACTGTTTTAAGATATATTCATCAGAACCCATTAAAAGCAGGAATTATTAATAGTGGCTGTGATTATGAATGGAGTAGCTATGGACTGTATTTAAAACCTAATAATTCAATTATTGAGAGAGATATAATTTTAGGATATTTTGTAAATGTTCTAGACTTTGTAAAATTCAATAATGAGGCAAGTAATGATATCTGTCTCGAGTATGGAGAGAAAAAGAAATACACAGATGTTGAATTAAAGAAAATTATAGAAGAACTTATTGACATAAAAATAATCAGTGGGCAGAATATTGAGAAAAGAAACCAAGCATTAAAGCAAATAAAAGATGTAACAGGTGCTAGTATTAGGCAACTAGAGAGGGTCCTTAATATAGGTAGAAGTATTATTCTCAAGGCATAAGGTGTCAAACAAAACGTCCCATTGACAGCGTCCCATTGACAGGTGTTCCACTGATACATTTTGGGTGCATAAAACCCCTTCCTTCTAAATAATATTGTAAGAAAGGAGGGGAAATATGAGCAGAAAAATAGAGATCGAGATATCTGAAAATATGTATTTAATATTGTCTAAAGCAGCTGAGGAGCTTGGTAGTACTTTAGAGGAGTATGTGAGTTTGAGGGTTAATGAGGGCCTTGAAGGAAAGGAGCTACAGGCTGCTAAGAAGGTGCTTATAAAAGTGCTACAGGATACGATTAAGAGAGTAGAAGACATAAAGCATGAGGAGCTGGAGTTTGAAAATAAAGGCAGTAAAATCTTGGTCTATTCATATCAATCCTTACTGCAGCAGTCTAGTTCTCTGTCAAAGGAAATAGCAGACAGAATTGAAAATTATAAGGATAAGGGCTGGTTTAATGAAAGACTTTTTTATTTTATAATTAGTAAAAAAGAGATTGTAGGACTAATTGGAATGCAGACTCTTGAGGAGCCAATGCCTTATGGTCAGTATCTTTGTATTTATAGCCTTTATTTAGGCAAAAGCCTACAGACAAAGAAAAATCTAAATTATTTGGCAGGCTATATTCAAGCTATAGCTAAGCAGGAAAAGTTAACGAATGTGGACATATCGAATGTTGGCACAAATCTATCTAAGGAGCTATTGAAGGGGATGGGCTTTTATAGCTTTTCTTCAGCCAACTACCTAAAAGGTAGAATCAAAGCTTCAGAAATTAAGGTCTCTATAGATTTAATAAAGCAGGTGAACTTAAATTTGACAAAGGCAATTTTAGAGGAGTATATATTAACCGAAAGAACTTTACCTATTCAGTTACTTATAAATAGTTGGGAGAAAAGAAGCAATCCGATAACTATAGAAAAAATCAGCTTTCCGCTAGATACTGAGGAATTGTCCTACATCCTAATAAAAGAATTAGTCGATGATGACGACGAGACTGAAAATAGATATACTATACTGGTTCAGGCAGGTAATTTATATGATATTGAGAGATTAGAATTAATTTATAAAAATGCCTTTGCTAAGATTTATAATACTGTAGGTGAGACGGATATTAATTTATGTATTCCTAAGGAAATTCAGTATTTGGAATCCTTCATTGAAGTACAGAGCTCAAGGAAACTCAAATGGTTTAGAAGACTTGTGACAAGTAATTAGAAGATAAAAAACCTATTGAAGCTTATACTTAGGATATTAGCCTCGATAGGTTTTTATATCTATTAGTTTAGTCTCAAAAAACTTGAGTTTATAGATTCTTCTACCCGCAATCAACTTTTCCTTCCAGATAGTGCCCATCTCTACATTATTGCAACGATTATTAAAATTAAGTAGAGGGTTTGAACATGCCCCTTGTAATAATTAATACTGTTTTTTAATTCCTCATTTTCTTTTCTTAAACGGTTACCTTCTGCCTCCAAGCTTTGGAGCATTCCGTCTATCTTCTCCACCTGATCTATTTCTCCTGTGAAGTACTCATAACGTTGTAGCCTAGCCTCCAGCTCTAATAGACGATTGTTAAGATTCATTATTTCATGTTCCTTTTTTAGAAGCTCCTGCTCAGCATAGCCTAGGTTACTTTTTAATTCCTTTACATTTCGTGAAAGCTGTTGATTTTCTGCATTCAAAATAGCATTTCCCTCAATGATTCCATCACCGCTATTGCTTTTATCGTCATTTCCCTTCGGTGGAAGATTATTAAGAATTTTTTGATACGTCATCATTAATATCACCTCCAAAGCCTATAAATTGTATATTGGGATAAAGGGTACCAAATAAATAATCGCACTGAATTAATTCATTATCCAGCTTGGAATTTGTTGCATAGCGATATCTTTTAAAGCTCATCAGCTTTGTTTTAGCTATTAGGCTGGGTATTGACCAGGTAAGTCCATTGTCTGTAGAATAGCTGGAAACGAGGCTATTAAATTGGAACCATACAAGCCACAAGACTTTGTTAAACACAATGATATATGGAAAGGAGCAGTTATGCTGCTGGGAAATTTTTTGTGGAAGTACAGCCTCTGTGGTATTAAGTACAGTGTTTATTTGAAGCTCCTCCTCCATTAATAGCTGCCCAATCTCATCTACTGTTTTTCCAAGGATGCTATTTTCCCTTTGCTGAGGCTCTATTTGATATAGCTCTTTTAAGGAATGCTGCTGATATTTAATCGTCAGACCATTTTCCTCCAGCATACTCCAGGTAATATGTAAATTTCCTTGCTTATCTATTAATCCATCCAAATAAATTTTTCTTTCAGTAGCCTCTGTTAATCTAATGGAAAATTCCCATGAGTTATTTAGATAGTTAAATTTAGTTAGGTAGCATTCCTCACAAATAGAATTGTGGGAGGCAAACAGCAGGTGTAGGACATTGTCATACACCAACACCTTGAAGGGATTTATGTACTTACTATAGGAGATGGTCTCGACTGAAATATGCTCCCACTTATCCAGCAGCTTTGTAACGTGCTGGATGGTGCAGGAATTTATAGCCTTACTGCCTTGGTGTAAATAAAATAAATGAACTTGATTTTTGAGTATCACTATATCTGGATAATAAACATTTTCATTTTTTCTATTAATTGAAGCTATTTTTTGACTTTTCCACTGCTTATCCTCCTGCCAGTAATAATTTATGTCTCCATTTGCATGAATTACGAAGGCATGAATTCTGTCTCTGGTATCAATAGCTACTGCAAAATGCTGGCAGGCTTTAAGCGTAACAAGAGTCTTGTCGATCCACTGATTGCTGTTATTAGAATAGATGCACTCTAATTGTTCTCTATCATTAATGAAGAAATTATAGATTTTATCACTTGAATCCTTTAGCACATATTCATACTTTTCTACTAATCCCATAAAATCACATCCCATCTGATTTTAGTAAAATATATGCAAAATCTTTATAAAAATTACTTATAAGTAGCACCTAAAGGAAGGTAATTTCATATTTTACAGTAGGTGATATTTATAGGAAATATTACATTTACAGAAAAATAAGAAAGAGGAGATGATATAATGTCACACAGACCTATAGCTGATGTTGAGACCCAAAGTATAGAAGATCGTTGCTGTGTTGCCAATACAGGTTGTTACTTTGAAGGTGATCTAAGAGATGTAGTTGGTGAGTGTATATTTATTGACAAGGTTTATGACTCAGTTACTTTCAACTTATCAGGTATTCAACCAGCATCTAAGGTTCCTTTCGGAACACTTCCTGCATCAAAATGTGGACCAAAATCTCGTATTGTACGGGTACTAGACATTAGAACAAGAAAATTCTTCAACCCAAACAATATAAACGATCCTAAAAACCTATCAGTTACTCCAAAAACTCAGCTTTCTGGAGCTCAATTCGTAACAGATGAGAAGGGCTGTCCAGTAACTGTACCAGGACCAGCGGGCTTATTACAATATCTAATCTACACAGATACTACTGAGTGTGACGAGGTAGGAAGAGGAACCCCAATCTTTGGATCACAGGAAATAATAGTAACTGGTTCAGTTTTAGTAGAAATAGACGTTGAATACATTGATGCATTAGGAAACATTCAGTTTGCTACTTTAAGAGGTAGAGCACCAATTCATCAAACCTTAACTAACTTCTTTGAATTATGTATGCCATCAGTATTTGAAGGAGCCTTCTTACCTCAGTTTGTTGAATTCTGTAACATATCCTTCATATCAAGATTAGCTACTCAAAGTATTACAAGAGACATTAACTTCAACCCTGCAAATGGCGAGATTTTTGTAAATCTTATCATAGCATTATGTCTTACATGTGAAAAGAAAATCAAACTACCTGCTCAGCTTTGCGTGCTAAGTACTGGCTTCTGTGAGCAAGAGGCAAGAATAAGACCTATATGCGGAGATAACTTCCCAGCATTATTCGCTCCACAGATCAATGAGCCTTTTGTTGACCCAATCGATCATTGCTAATTGAAACATCTAAGCTAAAAAAAGCTGGTGTCTTAGGGCATCAGCTTTTTCATGCATTATTTTAGTTCTGTTTATGTTTTATTCAAAATGGTTTATAATAGAAAATATATAACTAATCGGGGAAAGAGGAGGATTAAATATGAAGGTTATGGATTTTAGAAGCGATACCGTAACTCTACCAACGGAGTCAATGCTTAAGGAAATGGTGAAGGCTCCACTTGGTGATGATGTTTATGGAGACGACGAAACCGTTAATAGATTGGAGGCCCTGGCCGCTGAGGTTATGGGTAAAGAGGCTGCATTATTAGTACCTTCAGGAACAATGGGAAATCTAATAGCAGTTATGGCCCATACTATTCCAGGTCAAGAAATAATATTAGAAGAAAGCAGCCATATATATCTATATGAGGTGGCAGGGATAGCCCGTGTTGCAGGGGTACAGGCTAGGACCTTAAAGGGGGAAAATGGTGCCTTAAGAGTGGAGGATATTGAAGCCGCCATCCGTGTAGATAATATTCATTTCCCAGAAACGGGATTAATATGTCAGGAGAATACCCATAACATGGGTGGTGGAGTTGCTATACCCCTGGAAAAAATGGAAGCCATCTATAAGCTAGGTAAGGCTAGAAATATACCCCTTCATCTTGATGGAGCAAGAATTTTTAATGCTGCTGAGGCTCTCGCTGTAAACGTAAAGGATATAGCACAATATGTTGATTCTGTGATGTTTTGTTTGTCTAAGGGCTTGTGTGCACCAATTGGCAGCCTCCTGGTTGGGGATAAAGCCTTTATAGCAAAGGCCAGGAAGTTTAGAAAAATGCTGGGTGGAGGTATGCGTCAAGCAGGAATCATTGCTGCTGCAGGGATAGTTGCATTGGAGGAGCAATCCAAAAGATTACATGAGGACCATTCAAACGCTGTATTATTAGCTGAAAAGCTAAGTGAAATACCAGGGGTAAAGGTTGATTTATCAACAGTACATAGTAATATAATTAACGTAGATTTTTATGATACAGGCATAAGCATCCCTAATCTAGTAAATAAGATGAGGGAAAGGGGCATTTTAGTGAATGGCAGAAATAATAGGCTTATTCGCTTTGTTACCCATAATGGTGTAACCAAGTACGATGTACTGGAGGCTGTAGAAGTTATAAAACAAATATGTGAATAAGGGTGAAATAAATGGATTTATTTGATTTAGCAAAGGAGGAGGCACTATCTATTCAGGCACCGTTGGCTGAAAGAATGCGTCCAAGAACAATAAAGGAAATATTGGGACAGGAGCATATTCTAGGTAAAGATAAATTTATAAATCGCTGTATAAAAGCTAGAAGATTACCATCAATTATTTTATATGGACCTCCCGGAACTGGTAAGACAACGATCGGTAAAGCGATAGCCAAGGAAATAGAGGCAGAGTTCTTTCAATTAAATGCTGTTACATCGGGGGTTAAAGAAATACGTGAGGTAGTTGAAAAAGCAGATAATTTGCTTGGTATGTATCGTAAGAGAAGTATTTTGTTTATAGATGAGATCCATCGTTTTTCTAAGAATCAGCAGGATGCTTTACTACCCCATGTAGAGAAGGGGCTTCTAATTTTAATAGGAGCAACCACCGAGAATCCATATTATCAGGTGAATGCAGCCTTGATTTCCAGAACCACGGTATTAAAACTGGAGTTATTAAAGGTTGAAACAATTGTGGAGCTGCTAAAGAGGGCAATAGAGGATAAGGAAGGTGGATTTGGTGATCTTGAGATAGAGGCTCACCAAGAGGCGCTGCTTCATATAGCCAACACTTCAAATGGTGATGTTCGTAAGGCCTACAATGCTTTGGAGGTTGCCGTATTGAGTACTACTCCTGATAAAAATATGAAGCTTGTAATAGATCTGGAGGTTGCTCAGGAGTCAATTCAAAAAAGAGCCCTTCAGTATGATAAGGACGGGGACCAGCATTATGATGTAATATCCGCCTATATTAAAAGTATAAGGGGAAGTGACCCGGACGCTGCTCTACATTATTTGGCTAAGATGCTTTATGGAGGTGAGGATCCTGAGTTTATAGGAAGGAGATTAATTATTTCAGCCTCAGAGGATGTAGGAAATGCAGATCCGCAGGCTATTTTGGTGGCAATGGCAGCTCATCAGGCAGTTCAAATAATTGGGATGCCAGAAGCCCGCATAAATCTAGCTCAGGCTACCACCTATTTAGCGACGGCCCCAAAAAGTAATGCAGCCTATATTGGTGTAAATATTGCCCTAAGAGATATTGAAAAGATAAAGGCTACTGTTCCTATTCATCTTAGGGATTCCAGCTATTCTAAAAGCTTTGGTCACGGTGAGGGATATTTATATTCCCATGATTACGAGAACCACTATGTAGAGCAACAGTATTTACCTGATGAGCTTATTGGCAGGAAATATTATCAGCCAACAGATTTAGGCTATGAAAAAAGAATAAAGGAGCATATGGCAAATATTACCGGAAGCAAATAGAAGTTAAGCTTTTGATGAATTTGAAACTAATATAAGCTGTTAACAGACAGTTGCGCAATAATATCTTGAAAGGTAAATGAGTGATAAAGGGTGGATATAGGTCTACCCTTTATATTGTATTTCATAGGAAAGTTCGTTTTATTCCTATGAAAAGTGGGGTTGTTAAGGGAGGTGTCCAACCTTATTAAAATAAGGAGGATACAGCGAAGTGTCCTAAGGAAGGCATGGGTTCCTCTGGAGAACAAACGTGGCGAAGCCACTTTTGTTCTATGAATAAGAGCTATATCACAGGTAATTTTATTGTTTGCAGATGGAGTTTTTTAAGTCGAAATCTAAAGATTCTGTTAAGGCAGAAGGTTTTTTATATATTGTAGGGAAATATTTTTAATGTAATGAAAAAATCCTCAAAGAAGATAAAAATAGAATAATCTGGCAATAATCCAATATATAGAATAAATCAATAAGGAGGACATTATGAATTTTTATATCAGGCTTTTTGCAATTTCCTTCATAGTCTTTTCGTTATTATTTGGAGGAATTGCATTTTGGGTTGTTAATACCTTAAATGATTTCGACAGGGTAGACGTGGAGGCTGTTGATGCCTTTAAATCAGATGTAGAATTAGCTGATTCAGAAGAGGATGAGGTTTTAGATCCCTACATAAAAATGATTAATGATAGTAAACGCTTTAATATATTATTACTTGGGACAAATAATTTACTGACAGATACCATGATGGTTGCCAGTTATGATCCGATAGCTAAAAGGTTAGATATGATATCCTTACCTAGAGATACCTATTATGAGCGGAAGGGCTACAATGGGAAGGATCAGAGGAAGCTAAATGCAGCCTATGGTGTAAGGGAAAATAAGGCTCAATCTGCAATGAATGCTGCCAGTGATGTATTAGGTATGCCTATTCATAACTTTGTAAAGCTGGACTATAAAGCTGTTTCAGGGATAGTGGATGCCTTAGGTGGGATAATAGTAAATATAAAGTTTGATATGTATTATACAGACCCCTATGATAAACCACCCTTGGTTATAAATTTTAAGAAGGGTGAGCAGGTGCTAAATGGTAGCGATGCTGTAAAATATTTAAGATTCAGAGAAAATGACGATAAAACCCACTCTCAGGGTGATATTGGTAGAATAGCTCGTCAACAGGATTTTATGAAGAAGCTAATAAGAAAGTCCTTAGGTTTAAATCTTCCTAAAATTGTAGGTATTGCAAAGGAATATGTTGAAACAGGGCTAGAGACTAAGGAAATATTAAGCTATACCAACAATATTATAGGTATTAAAAACGAAAATATTAAAATGTACACCCTACCAGGCTCAAGTGAATGGATTGAAGGGGTAAGCTATTATATTCAAGATAAGGATAAGACAAAGGAGCTAGTTTCAGAATTGTATCAAAATCCCCTCCAATAAAGAGGGGATTTGTCATGTAACAACATTTTATCTGTTTCATATAGTAATAGTAGCATCATTAATATTGTCTTGGGGAGGAAATAAGATGAAACAGATTGAAAGAAAATACTATCTTGCTGTATTTGAGTCTAGAAATCATGCGATTCAATTACATCAGTATTTGCAACGAAATCGATTATTACAGTTTGAGCTAGTATCTACCCCTTGTAAAATAAAGGCTGGTTGCAGCTATTCAATAAAGTTTGACAACTTAAATGAGCTGGAGCTTTTGACTGCTGAAGCCAAGAGCATTAAGAAGTCTATAGCTGCTGTTTATGTAGTTGAAAGATCCTATGGTAAAAGAATCATTAAAAAGCTTGAGGTTATTTAAAGAAATTTATCACTCGGTTAACTATGCTGGAGTTTGAGTGGAAGGATTGAAGGGTCTTTTCCTCAAGCTCCATAAATTGTTTTTTGTAGGTAATAAGCCTCTCTTCAATACTATAAATTTTCTTATGGAATTCGCCAAGCTGGCATTCCAGCTTCAATTGCTCATCCTCAAGCTTTATCAGGTTTGAGTTTAGCTCCTTTAGCTGATTATGCAGCTCATCGTTAATTAATTCCTTAGGAGTTTCTAAAGGATTTATGGGCATACTCTCTTGTGCCTTCTTTATGCTTTCTAGCTTTTCGATCTCTAGTACCATCCTATTTACATAGCTTTGGACCTCCTGAATCATATTCTTAAGACTTGTATCTATTATAATATGCTGAAGCTCTTGGCGATCCAAATTTAGTTCCGTATATAAATTTGTTTTTGTATCTTGCTTTACTTCGTTGGAGCCCTCTATAGAATATGGGTCTTTTGTTTCAGGGATTGCCTCTATATAGATATCCTCTTTTGCAGGTATTGATTCAGCTATAATATCACTTGATGCTTCAGCCTTTGAGGCATCAACCCCTCTGGTATTTTTTGTAAATTCATTTTTAGCTTCTGCTACAGTATTGTTAGATGAAGGCTCAAGTTTCGGTATGGAAATCGGCTGTACTACAACCTCACTATGAATATCTAGTGGATTATTTTGAAGCTGATTATATAATCTTGATGCTATAACAGTTACTTCGTCTTCAACTGAGGCGTATATAAAGGGAATCGTGTAGTAATTTTTCTCGTTTACAGCATTACTGCTATATTTAATTAGACAGCTATTGTGTAGGTCATGGCCTTTCTCCTTATTTAATGCTGACCAATTCATTCCATAATCCTCAGATATTATTTCATTGATGGTGCCATTCTGCTTACTTAGTAGCTTTATAGTATTACCCTCCTGTAATATGACAGGTGATAAATAGTTAGAATTTTTATTGGAAAGCTGAGCTATTTGCGACCACCTAGATTTTTGGTTAATTATATTTGACCTTCTGCGATATTTTAAAGTAAAGTTGTTATCTGTAATTGTACACCAAGCTAAATGGAGATTATCCTTTTTGTCGATAAGCATAAAGGGGTGACTATTATCCTCCTGAAGGTTAGTAATAATCTCTCCAGCACTCCATTTCTTATTGAAAACATTAAATTTGCAGTAGGATAGCTGATGATTGTTCCTATGAAGCACCTTGTATATTAAGTGAACATTATTTATGCTATCAATATCTACTTGATATGGAGCGTGATATTTACCTGGTAAATAGGATATTATGGTACCTTTGTTAAAGACCTTATCATTCCAATAAATGTGCTCAATAGATGTTACCATAGGATTTAAAAGGTTAGTTTTATTGCAAAGGATATGTGTATAATCCTTACGTTGAATTAGGGTTAAGTGCTTATAGCTATTTGATTTAAAATCCAACCTTGCAAGGGATTTATGCTCCCATTTATTTTGAGCATTAATAAAGTATAATAGATTTCCATCCTTTGTAATACATATTAAATGTATCTGATCCTTAGAATCAATTACAGCAGAAAAGTCAAGTATCGCCTCTTGATATACCTGCTGCTCCTCTATTAGTTGGTTTTCTGAGCTAAAGGTCTTATACTTCAAGACTTTATGCTTGTCTAGATAAAAGAAAAAAGATAGATTTCTAGCGTTTTTAATAAGATAGCTTTGGGGATAAGATGCTTGCATTCTTTCACTTCCTTATAAATAATTTTTATTAAACATAGTCTTTGAAATATTGATATGTACTAATATGTTTACTTAAATAAGTACACATATAAAGCTTTACTCCATATTATGTTATTACTAATAAATTTATTAGTGATTTTGTAAAAGTTCTTATATTGAAGGAGGGGGAGAAGAAATGTCATTAAATTTTGATCCTAATCCAGGGATATTGCAACAGTTAGATCCATACTTTCCAGATTTTAAAGCTGAGTGCATCATTGTTGATAAGGTTTATGCCAGCTGCCAACAAAGAGAGTGCTTCGATGAGATAGCTGTTCAATTACCTGAGGGTGTATGCTTAAAATTTGTAAGCATCACCTTCAATCCTGGTGAAATAGTGCCGGGTTCATTGGTGATAACACCCATACCAAGTAGACCTAATTTTAGTAGGGTTCGTTTCAGAATTACAATTAGTTTTACTGTTAAAGCTATTAATAAGGATACTGGCTGTATAATCGAGATTCCTGGGGAATTACCTGACATTTTGAAGGATATTATTATCTTTATGCCTGAGGCGAGAGATGAATTTTCATTCCAAATAGTGATCGAAACAGCATCGCAAATTTTAGCTGATCCACAAATTCAAGATGGTTTATTAACCTTCCCAGTTGGAGTGTTCATAATTATTAAGGTAGTCGGTAGAGTGCAGTTACTTATTCCTGCCTTTGGCTTCTGCCCAGAGCCACCAGAGTGCGAAGAATTTTCGCCGGAGGATATTTGTATTGAATTTGAATCAGCACCGTTCCCTGAGTTTTTCCCAAGACAACTAGAAGATATACCCTATGATGAATTGTTTTAATTAAATCAAAAAAAATAAAAAATAAATAAAAGCTACCTCTTTTAGGTAGCTTTTATTTGTAACACTATTTTTGTATCTACATATATTGATACTGTACAGAAAAATAATTTAAATTAATTATAAGGGGGTAACAAGATGGCAATTAATTTTGACCCAAGTCCAGGGTTATCATCGGATCCGTATTTCCCAGACTTTAGAGCGGAATGTATAATCGTCGATAAAGTTTATGCCAGCTGTCAGCAAAGAGAATGCTTCGATGAGATATTTGTACCGCTACCAGATGACAAATGCTTTAAGTTTGTAGACATTATTTTTAATCCAGGGGAAATTGTGGAAGATTCATTAACAATTACACCGATTCCTTCAAGACCAAACTTCAGCAGAGTTCGATTCAGAGTTAGAATTACTTTTGTAGTAAGGGTGAAAAACAAAGATACTGGTTGCATTATTGAGATACCAGGTGAATTACCAGAGATTCAAAAAGACATAATAATGTTCGTCCCAGAAGCAAGAGATGAGTTTACATTCCAAATAGTTATTGAAACAGCATCTCAGGTTCTTGCAGAGCCGCTAATAGAAAATGGTTTCCTAGTATTCCCGGTAGGCGTATTTATTATTGTAAAGGTTGTAGGAAGAGTTCAACTACTTATTCCGGCTTTTGGCTTCTGTCCAGAGCCTCCAGAATGCGAAGAGTTCGCACCAGAAGATATTTGCATAGACTTTGAGACAGCCCCATTCCCAGAATTCTTCCCAAGACAATTAGAAGACATTCCTTATGACGAATTATTCTAATAAAGCTATAAAGCATAAAAACTGCCATAGGCAGTTTTTATGCTTTATATATTATTTTGATATAAACATTTGAGTATAGTATCCACTGTGAATACCAATTCCAATATGAGTTAAATTAGGATTTAAAATATTTTTTCTATGACCTTCTGAATTCATAAAAGCATTATGAGCTGCCTGAACACTTGAATTTTTCGCGATGTTTTCCGCAGCACCCTTATACTGAATTCCAAAGGCACGCATCATATCAAATGGTGAGCCGTGGGTCGGTGAAGTGTGTGAGAAATAGTTGTTATCATGCATGTCTTTAGATTTAACTCTTGAAACATATGCTAAATCTGTATCGATGATTAAATCCTTTAATCCTGCTTCACGTCTAGCCTGATTAACTAAATCAACCATTTGAAGCTCTTGAGAAGTTAAACTATGATTATATTTAGTTGAACCTGAAGGGGCTGGAGCCGGAGCTGGAGCTGGTGCTGGAGCTGGAGCTGGTGTTGGTGCTGGAGCTGGAGCTGGTGCTGGTGTTGGAGCTGGTGTTGGAGCTTCTTTTTTTTGAACTACTGTTGTTTTTGGAGTATTGGTTGGTGTGATAGTTCTAAGTGAACCAAATGTAAAAGTATATGAAGTTTTAGCTGTTGTAGCAGGTTTTACATTGTAGATAAATCTTGTCCCATTTGCGCTTCTAAAGAAAGAGAAAGCACTTGCAGAAGCTGCGGATGAAATAAACATAGTTGCTACTAATGTTGGTACCATTGCCTTTTTAATTAGATTATTTTTTAACATTACGTTTTCCTCCTTTTATTAAGGCTTGTAAATAATGATACAGTAATAGACTAGCAGGTTCAATGCATAAAATATGGTAATACGACGAAATAAAGGCAAGGAGGCAGTAAAATGTATCGTATTATATGTCTGTCTTCAGTCGATTATGACTGGATGTATCAACGACCTCAGCAGCTGATGAAGGAGCTCAGTAACAGGGGTTGGCAGGTTATATACTGTAATAAAACTGAAAGTAAAGAGCTCTTTTTAGAAAGGAGATCCGATTCCTTAGTTATATGCCATAGTTTAAAAAAGCTTATAGAAAGTAAAATGACTACGGACATATTATGGGTGGTCGATCCCAAAGCAGCGTCTTTAAAGGGGAAATTTAATGAGGGGCTAATGATATATGATTGTGTTGATGATTTTCCTTTTTTAAAGCTTCACCAGCATAAGATGATGAAGTGCGCCGACATTGTTATTACAACCTCTAAGCCTCTTTACATAGATTTAAGAAAATATAAAAAAGCTGTTTATTTAGTCCAAAATGGATGTGATGTAGACTTCTTTCAGAAGCATATGTACATAGAGACTGGATGGGAACCACCTATGCCGAAAGGAAGGACAATTGGATATATAGGGGCCTTAGCCTCATGGTTGGATATAGCTTTAATTGATGAGATTTCTAAAAAATATCCAGCTGATAATATCCTCATGGTTGGTGCAAATATAGGTATACCAAAGCTGCCTATCAGAGAAAACATAACTTACTTAGGCCAGCAAGGCTATGAGTTAATACCAGCTTATTTAAACATGATGAATGTGACCTTAATACCCTTTAAGGTAAATCAGATTACAAGATCAACTAATCCAATTAAAATGTATGAATATTTGTATATGGGCAAACCGATTGTAAGCAGCTTAATACCTGAAGTGGTTCCGTATAAGGAGCTAATTTATATTAGTAAGGAAAGTAAGGATTTTATTGAAAATGTTGAAATAGCTCTACAAGAGGATAACATACTATTAAAGGAAAAAAGAAAAAATGTAGCTATTTATAATTCTTGGAAATCTAGAGCTGATGCGATTGAAGAGATTATTAATTTATCAGGCAAATCAGGAAAAAGTAGGTGAGTCAAATGAAGGTGCTTTTTTATATTCGTAGTGATTATTTACATTCCTTAGCAGGAGATAGCATTCAGATTCTAAAAACAAAGGAGTTCTTAGGAAAAAAAGGCATTCAGATAAAGATATCGAGTAATCCACAGGAAAACCTCCGTGATTATAATATTGTACATCTATTTAATACTATAAGGGTATCAGATACCTATCAATTTTATAAAAATGCTAAAAAGCAAAGGAAAAAAACAGTATTAACACCAATTTATTGGAATTATATAAGATATGTGTCGCCTCAAAGGGAAGGTAAAAGAATAGCTCTTTGGAATATGTCCAACGAATTAAGAAGAGAGGTCATAGAGGGTGTGGACATGGTCTTACCTGGAGCTGAGGCTGAAATGAGAGAAATAGAAAAGGACTTCAATTTTAGCAGGAGTTATGTAATAGTTCCAAATGGAGTAGATCCAATTTTTGCCCACAAAACTGAAAGTAGCTTTTCAAAAAAGCACAGGTTACAAGAATTCGTTTTAACTGTTGCAAGAGTATGTGATCATAAAAATCAATTAGCGATTGCAAAGGCCACAAGAAGATTGGGAGTACCCTACGTAATGATAGGTCCTATCAACCAGATGGAATACTATTATCAATGCATGAAGGAAAACAAAGCTATTGTATATGCAAGCAAAATAGAGCATGAGGATCTAGTGGGGATTTATCAAGCCGCAAAGGTTCATTCCTTGGTAAGCTGGTATGAAATACCCGGGTTAGTTAATCTAGAGGCAGGCTTAGCTGGTTGCAATGTATTAACTACAGAGGAGGGAAGTACTAGGGATTACTTCAAGGATTATATTTTATATGCAGATCCTAACAATTATAGCGAAATTGAAAGACAATTGGAGGCTGCGCTTAACAAGAAAAAAAGCGAAGACTTTAAAAGCTATATCATAAATAATTTTTTATGGGAACGAATTGCTGAAAAAATAATAGAGGTGTATCATTCAATATAAAAGCTTAACATAATCCCTCATAAAAGCATAATTTATAAGCAGAAGGATGAAAGGAGCTTTTATATGAAGGGATTGATATTAAGCTGCAGCATTAATACAAGTATGAAACCCTTTGCTAAAAACTGCCCAAAGCAGCTATTGCCAATTTTAAACAAACCAAATTTAATATATACAATAGAAATGCTTAGGAAGTCTAATATAAAAGACTTAGCAATAATTGCAGGTGATACTTACCAATAGCTTCAACTGATGCTAGGAAATGGGGAGCGGTGGGGTGTGAATATTCAATATAAATTTTATAATCAGCTCATCGATCCAGTCTATGGCATGAAAGAATCTTTAGCTATTATGCAAGAGAAAGATTTCGCAATGGCTTTGGGTAACTATTATTTTGATATTGATATGAAAGGGATGCTGGAGGAGCACTATCAAAATAATCATTCTATAACAGCTTTATTGACGAAAGACCAAAAGCCTCAAGGGCCGAAATAGTTGACTCTAGCATTGATTCATCCTTAGTGTTTTCAGATACAAATATTTATCATTTAAAGCAGCCTATCTCCAATCACCTTATCGGCTATAACAGTACTCTAGATTTAACCTTAAATGCTGAGGTTTCTATTTCTATTATTAAAGGGAGGGGCATATAATGGATTTAATCAATGGTGTTGCTATAAAAAAACTAAAATATAATTGTGATGAAAGAGGGCGGCTAATAGAAGTATTAAGAAATGATGAAGAGTTTTACCAAGGCTTTGGTCAGGTATATATTACAACTGTGAATTTTGGAGTAGTAAAGGCTTGGCACTATCATAAATTACAATGGGATCACTTCTTTGTGTTGAAGGGAATGCTAAAGCTAGTGTTGTATGATGAACGTCAGAATTCTGAAACCTTTGGCAAGGTC
>Ga0208243_1000385_pt1 | contig 26255 bp, 21 predicted proteins | sample Subbio2Aug_QV12A_FD_184826 | JGI IMG/M metagenome (GOLD analysis project Ga0208243, IMG submission 184826) | Serpentinite rock and fluid subsurface biosphere microbial communities from McLaughlin Reserve, California, USA - CR12Aug_QV12A (SPAdes) | ecosystem: Environmental > Terrestrial > Deep... | reverse complement strand
CCAACTAGTGCGGACACGCTTTCCTTAAGCACGGCGCACAGCTCCGGCAGACCTTGCCCGGTCTTGGCGCTGGTGTAGATTACGCTATAACCTATGCGCTCGTAAAGCGCCATTTCGGCTCGCACGTACCCCTCGTCTACGAGGTCTATTTTGTTAATGCAGATAATCGGGCGGACGTTCCCCATGCTGCAAGCCGCGATATAACGGTCGAGCCTGTTCTTGTTAAAATCTGGCGCGTGTGCGGCCATGACGATAATGCCGTAATCCACGTTTACCGCAATGATTTGCTCCCTTGGGGTTCGTCCGGGAGAGCGGCGCGATAATTTGCTGTGCCGCTCTTCAATGCGCTCGATGATGGCTTGCGTGGGGGAGGTGGGCGTTATCCAGACGTCGTCGCCGACGGCAATAAGATTTGTTGTCGTAGCCTTGCCTTTTTTAAGCTTACCGCGCACAACGGCAACATAGTGGTGATTGTCGGCGTATACGTGATAATGCACGTTTGACGCCCGTAGAATTTTACCTTTAGACAGCTTGCTCACTCCTTAAAATAAAAACACCGTGGGTTTGAAACCCACGGTGCAACCGGCCAGGGGTTCCATCATGTCTCCCGCGTTCCACTTGACTCGTGTATAAACAAAGTATATACTTGCCTTGAGGTGATGAGGGTGTTTTCTCACATACAGAAGTGGGGCAATAGTCAGGGAGTGAGGATACCTAAAGCTATATTGAAAAAGGCGTCGCTTAAAGAAAATGACAGGGTTGAAATACTGGTCGAGGATGGCAATCTCGTAATTAGACCCTTAAGGAAGCGCATATCGCTGGCCGAACGTATTGCCGAATACCAAGGAGGGTATGAACCTACCGAATGGGAAACTGGTAGCCCGGTGGGTAAAGAGGTGCTGTAGTGAAGAGTATTTTTGAGCCGGGAGATATCGTGTCTCTGGATTTTGACCCTCAGGCCGGGCATGAACAAAAAGGGAAACGGCCTGCATTAGTTGTCAGTAACAACACGTTTAATAAGTTTACCCGACTTGCTTTAGTGTGCCCTATCACGAATAGGAGCAAGGGGTTCCCACTGCATGTGGCCCTAGATGAGCGCACTAAGACGAATGGCGTGATCATGTGCGAGCAAGTAAAGGCTCTGGACATGGTTGCGCGAAATGCATCCTTCCTAGAGAAACTGCCGCAGGACATTCTTGACGAAGTCATTGATATAGTGATCTCATTTATCGAGTGAGTGCTTTAGTGCTACATTCCGCCTCAGCGCTGGGTCAAAGCCTCCACAATGCCCCGCACGGCTTGCGCCTGCCGAGTTAGGTGGTAGCCGCCCTCAAGGCAAAGCATCAGGCGCCCGCAGGCGTGTTGTTCGGCGACGCGCAGGAGCTCGCGCGTCATCGCGGCGTATAGGCTTGGCGTCAGCTGCATCGCGCCTAAGGGGTCCTCCGCCAATGCGTCTTGCCCGGCAGAGATAATGAGCAACTGCGGCTTAAAGGCATGCAGTTTCGGCAGCACGATTTCCCTAAGACAAGCCAGATAGTCGCTGTCGGTCGAACCTGCCGGCAGCGGAATGTTAAGCGTGAAGCCTAGGCCTTCTCCTTCGCCTGTCTCGTGAGCCAGGCCGGTGCCCGGATACGCCGGGTGCTGGTGCAGCGAAATAAACAGCACGCTAGGGTCGTCGTAGAAGATGGCCTGCGTACCGTTGCCGTGGTGCACATCCCAGTCAATAATGGCGACGCGCTTCAGGCCAAACTGCGTTTGCGCCACGCGGGCGGCGAGAGCAGCGTTGTTAAAGAAGCAGAAGCCCATGGCCCGGTCCGCAAAGGCGTGGTGTCCGGGTGGACGGCACAAGGCAAAGGCGCGCGTCTGGTGGCCTGACATGACGGCACGCAGGGCGGCCACCGCACACCCGGCCGACCGCGCCGCTGCCTCATAAGTGTCTGGGAGTATATATGTGTCGACATCCAGCAAGAAGGGCTCAGCCGGTGCTAGTTCCTTTAACCACCGCACATACAGCGGGTCGTGCACTAGCGCAAGCTCATCCAGGGTGGCAGGGTCCGCTTCGATGACGGTTACTTTACTCAGTAAGCCACTTGAACGCAGAGCGTCCCATATGGCGTCGATGCGCCGCTTGTTTTCGGGGTGTCCCGCGATGTCGTGCTTGGCATGTACTTCCGAACCGACGATGTACAATTTCCTCACTCCTTATGCTGAGATTATACCAGAATTCTTGCGCAACGCGGGTAAAGCGTGTATAATCTCACTGATAGTGAGAATCACTATCATACAAGGAAGGGGTGGACGCGGTGTCAATTGTGCTAATCGGTGGACATGAGCGCATGCACGAGCTATACAAAGAAGTCTGTCGCGAGCAGGGGCATAGTCTCAAGGTCTTTACAACTATGCCTGCCCGCCTCGAAAAGGCCATTGGCCAACCTAGCGCGATAGTCCTGTTCACAAATACAGTTTCGCACTCCATGGTCAATCTAGCAGTTAAGACCGCAAAGAAGCGAAAGATACCTGTGGTGAGAGCACATAGCAGCAGTAAGGATTCCCTGGCAACCGCGCTAAGAAGTCTAATCAGCGCCAACTAGATAGGTCGGCCATCTGCTTGACTAGAGTGGCGATATCGTAGTACGATATCGCCACTAGATATTGGAGGTGATCGCATGCAGGGCACGATAGTGCGCAAGTTCTTGCTTGGCTTTATTAGCATCCATATCCTTCACCATGCCAAACACGAGCCCCTTTATGGTGTTTGGATGATAGAGGAGCTTAAGCACCACGGCTACAGCATGAGCGCCGGTACGCTGTATCCCATCCTTCACAGCCTTGAGCGTGACGGGTTGCTGACGTCAGAGGAGCGCAATGTCGAGGGCAAGATTCGCAAGTACTACAGCATTACGACAACAGGGGAAGCCGTGCTGCAAGAGGCGCGAGCAAAGGCCTACGAGCTTTTCCGCGAAATTCGGGAATAGGAGATGATTTAAGCCCATGCAAAACAGAGCAACACTTAAAGACCTGTTCCGCTTTTTTCTTACGCTTGGGGTTACGGCCTTTGGCGGGCCGGTGGCGCACCTTGCCATTATGCAGCGCGAGGCGGTTGAAAAGCGAGGCTGGATGAGCAAGCACGAATTCGTGGACGTAATTGGGTTGCTTAACCTTATCCCCGGCCCTAACTCGACGCAAATGACCATGTATTTTGGTTTTCGCCATGGCGGCATACCGGGCATGCTCGTGTCAGGCCTTAGCTTTATCTTGCCAGCAGCGGCGATTACCTTGGTGTTGGCCTGGGTCTACGTCACCTATGGGGCGCTCCCCGAGGCGCAGGCGGTGCTCTGGGGCATACAGCCCGTCGTTATCGGCGTTATAGCCTCCGCCATGTGGCGTTTGGTACCACAAGCGATAAAGAGCTGGACCTCGCGCGTTTTCTTTGCGGCGGCACTAGTCGCATCGCTGCTAGGCGTCAGCGAGTTCGTTATTATACTTGGTATCGGCGCCATTGCGTGGGCGTGGTTCACGTGGGGCAAGGCGCGCTTCTCCTCTGGCACCAGCAGCATTTGGCCCTTTGGACTGACCCTCCTCACCGGTGTAGGTGCTGCCTCGCATGCGGCCAGCATTGCCTTAGCGGATGTGTTCTGGGTGTTTATGCGCATGGCGTTAGTGCTCTACGGCAGCGGGTATCTCCTAGTGGCCTATATGCAGGCGGACCTCGTCGACCGATTGGGTTGGCTAAGCATGCAGCAAATGCTAGACGTCCTAGCCATTGGGCAGATGACACCCGGTCCGTTCCTGACGACTGCTACGGCGGCGGGGGTGGTTATAGCCGGCTTCCCGGCTGCCTTGGCCGCAACAGTGGGCATTTTCCTGCCGAGTTTCTTCCTTATAGGGCTGCTTGGCGGGCGAGTGCAGGCGCTGCGCGAGTCAACTTGGGGTAAGCACTTTTTGCTCGGCGTCAACGCCGCAGTAGTAGCCGTGCTATTAATGGTCTCTCTCCGTTTTGCAGCTGGCATTGGGTTTGACCCGGTCCGCCTCGCGATGATTGCCTTAACGCTTCTAGCCCTAGAGAAGTGGAAGATAAACTCGATGGTGCTTCTTAGCGCGGGCGCCATCATAGGACTATTGTTCTGATGCAGGGATAAACCTTCCTCATAGTGAATAGTTCACCTGTCAAGATAATGGAAAGAAGGTGAATCTATGCGTATCGTTATCGCGCCTGATTCGTTTAAAGGCAGCCTGTCGGCTATAGACGCAGCTAATGCTATGGCGGCAGGCGTTCTGCAAGTGTGGCCTCAGGCAGAGCTTACGCTGTGCCCAATTGCTGACGGCGGCGAGGGTACGGTGGCCGCCTTGGTGCAAGCAGCACATGGCAGCCTCGTAAGCGAAACGGTTACAGGGCCATTAGGACAAGCAGTCACGGCCACCTGGGGCCTTATACACGGCGGCCGCACTGCAGTTATTGAAATGGCGCAAGCCTCGGGCTTACTGCTTGTGCCGCCGCAGCAACGCAATCCCTTGGTTACGACCACCTATGGGACAGGCGAACTTATTAAGCGCGCGCTCGACCGAGGCTGTCGCAGGTTTATCATCGGCATCGGCGGAAGTGCCACTAACGACGGCGGGGCAGGAATGGCGCAGGCGCTAGGCGTCAGCCTGCGCGACGCATCCGGTAACGAGTTGCCTTTTGGCGGTGCCGCACTGGCGGGATTTACCGAAATCGACATAAGCGGACTAGACCCAAGGGTTAAGGAAGCGGAGTTTGTTGTGGCCTGCGATGTAGACAATCCCATGGTGGGGCCGCAGGGGGCATCGGCCGTGTACGGCCCGCAGAAAGGTGCCACCCCCGCGATGGTAGCAGAGCTTGATGCGGCGCTAGCAATCTATGCCGAGAAAATGGCCGCGGTGCTTGGCGTAGCCGTCGCTAACATGCCGGGTGCCGGGGCGGCCGGGGGTCTAGGCGGCGGCCTAGTCGCCTTCTTAGGCGCGAGGCTAGAACGCGGCATCCAAGTCGTTTCGGCGGCGGTAGGCCTAGAGGAGATAATTCGACAAGCAGATTTAGTCATCACCGGCGAAGGCCAAGTAGACGGGCAGACTCTCTGCGGCAAAGCTGTGCATGGCGTGGTGGAAATTGCGCACCGCTACGGCATTCCTGCCATTGTTTTAGGCGGGGCCGTGCGGCCGTCAGCCGATGCGCTGTGCGAAGCGTTTGGCAGCGTTTCCGTCCTAAGCATTGTCAACGAGCCGATGAGCCTAGAACACGCCATGGCAAACGCCGCATCCCTGCTGCAGAGCGCAACCGCGCGAGGCTTGCGGCTAATCAAGACTGGCATGGTGCTAGGGCAGGATGCAGCTCAGCTCTTTCCAAAAAGGAAATAGTTCAAGTAGAGGGTAGCTTTTCGCCAAACGGTACAACGGTCAAAGCTGTATCCCCCCTGCCCCAGCAGGAACCAGCCCTCCGATGAAGAAAAAACTAGGAGGAACTAGCGGAGGAGTGAGAGCATGGGTAACTGCCGATTTTGCGCAAAGCCGGCGGGGTTTTTGCGCAACGTTCACCGTGAGTGTCAGGAGAAACACAACGCCGGGCGCGCCGAAATTTTGTCCTTGGTGCGTGAGGCAGTCAAAAAACGGGGGGCCCTGGCGGGGTTAAAGGCAAAAACAGCGGGGATAGCGGCAGAAAGCTGGCTTGATGCGAACAGCACCCGTGCGCTACTGGTCGAAGGATACGCCAAGGCTGTCGACGATGTGCTGGATGATGGCTTGCTGTCTGAGAGCGAGGAGCATAACCTGGTGGCCTTGGAAGAAGACTTAGGCCTCACTCAGGCCGAGCTTGACCAAAAGGGCGCCTACACCAAGGTGGTGCAGGCGCATGTGCTGCGTGAGCTAACCGAAGGCAAGCTACCAAATAAGTTTAGTGTTGTAGGCAACCTGCCTTTTAATATGCAGCGCGGCGAGCGGCTGGTGTGGCTGTTTCAGGGCGTGCGCTATTATGAGCAACGCACGCGGCGGCACACCGAAGGCCGCACAAGCGGGGTAAGCATCCGCATAGCGCGGGGAGTCTACTACCGCACGGGCGGATTTAAGGGCTATCCGGTCGAAACAACGGTTAACGAACACAAAGCCACCGGGGTATTAGCCCTGACCACGAAGCATATCTACTTTGCCAGCCCGGAAAAGAGCCTTCGCATTCCCTATGCCAAAATTGTAGCCTTTACGCCCTACAGCGATGGCATAGGCTTGCAGCGCGACGCGCAGACCGCTAAGCCGCAGACTTTTGTCCTAGGTGACGGCTGGTTTGTCTATAACCTAGCCATGAACTTAAGCCAGTTTGACCTTGAAGGCTAGTTCCCCCTAGGTGCGCGAAAATCTTCCAGCGACCTAAACTCATACCCTTGCGCTCTCAGTTCCCGGATAATGGCGGGCAGGGCCTCCGCATTGCTCTGGGAAACCGCGTGCAGGAGAATAACCGCGCCGGGATGAATGTTCGCTGTCACGTGTTCGAGCGCATAAGCGGCCCCGGGCTGTTCATCAACCACCCAGTCCTTGTAGGCCATGCTCCAAAACACAGTCCTATATCCCAAGGCCTGGGTCACGGCCAAAGAGTGCTCGGAATAGGTTCCCATCGGGGGACGGAAGAAGTGCGTGCGTTGACCGGTCAAAGCGAAAATCTTGTCATCTAGTTCCAAGAGTTCATCCTTCATTTGCTCTAGCGACAGAGTCGGCAGAGACGGATGATTCACAGTGTGATTCGCAAGCACATGTCCGTCCGCGACAATGCGCTTAACTAGGTCAGGCTGCGTGCGCACCGTCAGCCCGGTAACAAAGAACGCCGCCGGCACGCCCTCTTCCTTTAGGACATCTAGCATGCCGGCCGTGAATCCCAGTTCATAGCCTAAGTCAAACGTGAGGTAGACGTGTTTTTGCTCCGCCGAGCCGAGTACGATGACGCCGTACTTGTCGATTAAAGCTTGACTAATGCCGGGTCTAGGTTGCTTATGCTCGGTGTTACGCCGAAACCAGTAGGATTTCTCGGTTCTGTCTAGTCCGGTCGGCAGCGCGGCTAAGCGCTCCTCAAGCGTCTGCTCGGGAGGCTCGCTCGGTTTCACCGGCGGGGGCTCGGGTGGCTTGGGTTGTGGGTCTTGCGGCTGTGGCTGCACCGGCCCGGGCGGTTCCGGCTTTGGATCAAAAGCCTTCTCGACCGGGGCGCAGCCTGCAAGCAGAAGAAGCACAAGTAGAACTGCTGTAATACGCATATAGATGCTCCTTTCTTGCCTTGATTATATCAGATTGCAGAATCACCAGATTACATAATGCAGCAGGTATTTAGCACCAACTCGGTTGAACGCAGTGATTTAGTGTGACTTAACAGGAGGTGTCATCACATGAAGGCAGCAGATTTTCGCCACGGGCAACCCAAGCAAGCTGAACGGGGCGCAGAGAGCTACTTGCCTAACTTGCCTCAATCAGTTGCCGAGGCGACTAGCGAGATGCGCGTTTTGGTGGAGCGCTTTATAAGCGACCGCGATGCCTTGCTTCGCTTCTACAATGTCAATGGCTCGCCGCTACAGCTAAAGCGGCTTAAGGAGTTTTACGAAGCTTGGCTGTTAAGTCTTGACGAGTTTAGCTACGAGGAGCTAAGCGTAGAGGGCAGCATAGACTGGCACCTTTTACGTGCGAAGCTTAAGTATTTGTTGACGTGCCTAGAGCGCGAAGCTCGTCTGCAGGCAGAAATTGCCCCTGTTCTGCCCATTATGGACGAAGTGGCGTCGCTGCAAGAAGCGCGCCGTCAGTTCGAGTCTGTAGCCCCGGCCGCGGTCAGTGCTAAGCTGGCGGCGATGGCGCACGCACTAAAGGCTGCACGCGAGGAGCTAAATATACGGCACAGCACAGCTTGGCGAGCCGTAAGCCGCATAGCCGACTTAAAGAAGACGCTCGCCGATTGGTTTGGGTTCTACGACGGGTACAACCCAGAGTTTAGCTGGTGGTGCCGCACTCCTTACCAGAGCCTGCAGAGCGAGCTAGATGCTCAAGAACGCTTTCTGCGCGAGACGATTCTTGGCTGTAAGCCGGGTGCGGAAGAGCCGATTGTAGGAGCTCCTATTGGCATCGAGAGCTTAATGGCAGACCTAGCATACGAGATGATTCCGTACACCCCAGACGAGCTTATCGCCATAGCCGAGACCGAGCTTAATTGGTGCATGACCGAGTGGCGCAAGGTAGCGCAGGAGTTAGGCTTAGGCGCCGATTGGCGGGCTGCCCTAGAGCTTGTTATGCAAGACTACTTAGCACCAGGCGAGCAACCGGCACTTATCGCGTTTCAGGCCTACGAGGCGATAGACTTTATTCTTAAGCGCGACCTCCTCACGGTGCCGCCCTTAGCTATTGACGTGTGGCGCATGAGCATGATGAGTCGGGAGGCACAAAAAGTTAGCCCCTTTTTCCTCGGGGGAGAACTGGTGCAGGTTTCGTTTCCTACCGAGGCCATGGGGCACGCAGAAAAACTAGACAGTCTCTCGGCCAATAATATGCACCTAGCGCGCGCTACCGTCCAGCACGAGCTTATCCCCGGACATCACCTGCAGATGTTTATGGGCGAGCGCTATAATCGGCACCGCAAAGCCTTCTATACTCCGTTTTGGGTAGAAGGGTGGGCGCTGTGGTGGGAATTTAGGCTGTGGGACCTCGGATTCCCCGCGTCTGCCTTAAACCGCGGGGGCATGCTGTTTTGGCGTACGCACCGCTGTGCCCGTATCGTGTTCTCTCTAAACTTCCATTTGGGACGTTGGACGCCGGATCAGTGCATTGACTATCTAATCGAGCAAGTGGGGCACAGCAGGCACACGGCCACCGGTGAAGTAAGGCGGTCTTTTAACGGGACGTATCCGCCGCTGTACCAAGCAGCATATATGCTTGGAGCTATCCAGATGCGTGCCCTGTACCGCGAGTTTGTGGCGGAAGGCAAAATGCCAGAGAAGGAGTTTCACGACCGCATCCTGCAGGGTAATTCTATGCCGCTAGAGATGGTGCACGCCCTACTAAGAAACGCTAAGTTGCCTAGGGACTACGGAACCTGTTGGAGATTTGCGAGGTGAGCCAAATGAAGCAATGGTACGAAGCGCTGTTTGATAACTACGGCAAGCAGTACGACAAAGAGAGCTTTGCCCAGGGTACACTCGGCGAGTGTGACTTTATTGAGCGGGAAATTAGCTTTGACAAAACCAAGCGCATTCTAGACATCGGGTGCGGCACCGGTAGGCACGCCATTCAGCTAGCTAAGCGCGGCTACACCGTTACAGGCATTGACCTGTCCGCGGCGCAACTGCAGCGGGCCAAGGAAAAGGCACAGGAGCTAGGTCTTGCGGTTGACTTTCGGCAGGCTGACGCCCGCGCGCTAACTTTTGCGGCGGAGTTCGACCTAGCCATTATGCTCTGCGAAGGCGCATTCCCGCTCATGGAAACCGACGAAATGAACTACGAAATACTAAAAAACGCCGCCAAGGCGCTTGTCCCCGGCGGCAAGTTTATCTTTACGACGCTTAATGGGCTATTCCCGCTCTTTCACACGCTGCGGGAGTTTTTCGCCGATTCCACCAAGGGCACCGACGCGCAGTACGCACAGCACAGCTTCGACCTCTTAACATTCCGCGACCAAAACGTCACCACTTTTGTAGACGACGACGGCAACAAGCGCGAGCTCGCCTGCAATGAGCGCTACTACGTTCCCTCAGAAATTACTTGGCTGCTTAAATCCCTAGGCTTTGGCCATATCGGCATATTCGGAGCAAAGCTCGGCGCCTTCAGCCGCGACGACAAGCTGCAGACTAGCGACTTTGAAATGCTAGTGGTAGCGGAGAAGCTCCCTACCCAATAACCTTCGAGAGAAACGCATACATGTCGGCGCCTTCCGCGATTATCTTGCCGGTCGGCTTGCCTGCGCCGTGGCCGGCCTTCATTTCTACGCGCATAATTATTGGGTTGTCGCCGGTGTAGTGCTCCTCTAGTGTCGCCATAAACTTAAAGGCGTGCGCGGGCACCACGCGGTCATCGGTATCTGCAGTCATAATTAGTGTGGGTGGGTAGTCTACCCCCGCTCGCACGTTGTGCAGTGGGGAATAAGCGTACATGAACTTAAAGTGATCGGGGTCGGCTTCGGCATTGCCGTATTCGCCAATCCAGTAGCGCCCGACGGTGAACTTGTGGTAGCGCAGCATGTCGATCACCGGCACGCGACACACTACGGCGCCATAAAGCTCCGGCCGCTGCACCATGCACGCGGCTACCAAGAGCCCGCCGTTACTGCCGCCCATAATGGCGAGGTGTCGGCTAGAAGTGTACCCTGTAGCCACTAAGTATTCGGCTGCCGCGTGGAAGTCGTCGAAGACGTTTTGCTTGTTGGCAAGCATACCGGCTTGGTGCCAGTCCTCGCCGTACTCTCCGCCGCCGCGCAAACAAGCTTCTGCGTATACGCCGCCCCTTTCAAGCCAGGCGACTATGCCTGCGGAGAAGTCCGGGGTAGCACTGATGTTAAACCCGCCGTAGCCGTAGAGCACGGTGGGTGCTTTGCCGTCTAAAGGCAGCTCGCGCTTGTGCACTATAAACAGCGGGATTTGCGTCCCGTCCTTAGAAGGGTAGAAAACTTGCTTCACCAGGAAGGCGGCGGGGTCGAAAGTCGCAGTGCTTTCCCATAATGGGGTGACAGTGCGCGCCTTAAAGTCATAGCGAAACACCGTAGCCGGAAACAGGAACGAGGTAAAGCTAAAGAACATGGCGTCGTGATGTTTTCTGCCCGTTATCGAGGCAACTGAACCAAGCGCGGGGAGTTCTAGCGCGCCGTCCGGTGCACCGTCTAGTGTAAACAGCCGCACTACGTGATGGGCATGCCGCAGGTAGGTAAGAACCAGCTGCCCGTTAATGATGTAGGCTTGGTCGATGGACTCGTCGCTCTCGGGTATTACGGTTTGCCAACGCTCGCGCGCGGGGTCGGCAACGTCAAGCGCTATAATCTTGCCGCGGGGGGCAGCAAGTGTGCTGTAGAAGAAGAACTTAGTCCCCTCATTGCCCAGTACGTAGTAGGCTGCGTCAGCGGCGTCATGTAGCTTGACGATGTTGCCGCTCCCGGCGCCATTTGTCAGGTCCAGATAATAGAACCGATTAACCGGGTCAGTCCCGTGCCAGACCGTAAGGAACAAATACCGCCCGTCTTCGCTTACGGTAGGCGCAAAGCCGAGCTCCTTAAAGTCCGGACGCTCGTAGACTAGGCGGTCTTCGCTTTGGGCAGTGCCGAGCGCATGAAAAAACACTTTGTTGTGGTAGCTTTCTTCGCCTGGTTTGACGGTAGACGGGTCGGGGAAGCGGCTATAGAAGAACCCGCTGCTGTCAGGTAGCCAGGCCGTGTTAGTGAACTTAACATGGACTAGGACTTCTGGGTACTCGTGTCCCGCATCAATATCGAGCACCCGAATCTCTTGCCAGTCGCTGCCGCTCGCGGAGCGGGCATAAGCCAAGAACTTGCCGCACCGCGATACATTAGTGCCGGTCAGTGCTACCGTGCCGTCGCTGCTAAAGAGGTTTGGGTCTAGCACTACGCTCGGCTCTCCGGTAAGTCCTTCCTGCATATAGAGCACGTCTTGGTTTTGCAGGCCATCGTTCTTGCGAAAGAAGTACCTGTCGCCTACCCTGGCCGGCGGCGTATAGCGCGGGCGGTCCCATAGTTCGGACAAGCGTGCTCTAAACTGCTCGCGCGCCGGGATGCCGCTTAGGAACTCTGCGGCACGCGCGTTGTGCCGCTCCAAGAATTCGACTGTATCCGGGTCATGGCCGTCTTCGAGGTAGCGATAAGGGTCAGCCACTAGGGTGCCGTGGAAGTTGTCGACGATATTGTCTTTGCGTAGCATCATAGCCCTCCAGTCGTTTTTTGCTTAGCACTATATTCCACGCCTGCAGCGAAAATCCTTGTGGCGAGCCGTGCGTCGTAAGTGCGTTCTCGTGCATGCTTGACGCCGCAGGCCGCTCAGTTCATACTCATGGTGTAGAAAAGAGGGATGACGAGTGGAGTGGTACGATTTAAAGGTGCCGTGTACTCTAGGCGAGGCACTGCAAACGATTCCAAAAGAGAACTTGCTTAACCTGCGGCATGTCGCGCGCATAAAGTTTTCGACAAGCTTGCGTAAGCCAGAGATAGTAGCTAAGTTAGAAGCAGAGCTGCCTGGGAAGATTCACCATGTGTTTGACGCCTTTGACGAAAGCAGAGCTAGTTTGCTCCGCATAGTGCTAGCTAGCGGCGGCATGGTGCCGCTGCGCGAACTTGACTTATCCGAGGCCGATTGCAGGTACTTATCTAACCTCGGAATCTTCTTTGTCGGAATCTACAACAACTCGCCGTGTTTGACAGTGCCATCAGAGTTACTGGAGCGTTTCCGGCAACACGATGGGCTGCCCTATGCTGAGCGCGTGGCTATTAATACGCGTTGGGTTACCGCGACGCAGGGGCTCATTTACTATTACGGAGCTATCAGGGGGTATCAAGCGCACAACTACTTGAGCCTGCTGTTTGGCCGTGCCTATGAGGACTATTACTCGATGCAACCCTCCTTTTGGTTTGTTATACCGGCAATGGAGGGGTTCCGAGGCTTATACCGGGTCGAGCGCGAATACTACTGCGACCCATTGTTAGACTCTGCCGCACAAGTTCTCGACCGCAGACCTGCCGACCTGGGGTACAAGCTGTTTAACCTAGAAGACCTGTACGCTGCCGCCGACCCGCTGTACGTAGACCCCACGGTAGAGGGGGATTTGCTGTACGATTACTTGGTTGAGCACTACGACTTGCCGGAAGACGAGGCCAGGCGGCTTATCTATGTCGGGCGGCGTGTGGCCATGCGCGAGGGCCACATCGGGGCGGCGTTTCCGGCCTACGCTGTAGTCTGCGGCGCGGGGGCGACAGAACTTGACCCGGAGCTAACAAGGCTGGTGGTCGATTACCTTAACAATACGCCGCATTGGTCGTTGTATGGGCATAGTATGGCCTCCCTGGTTCCCAATCCGCGAGTGGAATCAGCAGGCAAATTAGTCGACTTCAGCGAATACAAAAATCGCAATAAGTAAAAGAAACACCCCGCCCTTAAGCAAGAGGTGGGGTGTTATATTTTACCTGCAAAGTTAAATGCAATATTATGCTATACTGCAGGTATAAGAATTATGTAAAGCGGGGGAGCAAAGAGCGATGAAAAGACCGGAGTTGCTTATAGGGCTCAGCTTGGCCGCGCTAGTATTTCTCGTCTATGCAAATCCGGATACGTTGCCTTACGTCGTGTTGACGCTGTTGGCTGGGGCCGTCTGGTACAAGGCAAGGCACACCGGCGCGGCACGGCACACCGGTCAGGTCGTGAGCACCGAGGTGTATAGCCTTAGCTTTGAGGATATCGGCGGGCAGAACACCGCCAAACAGGAGCTCAAAGAAGCGCTTGATTTTATCCGCAGCGAACACGCCGCCGCGGCGCTTGGCATTAGGCCCTTAAAGGGAATTCTGCTCTGTGGACCGCCCGGCACGGGCAAGACTTTGCTGGCCAAAGCCGCGGCCTCTTACACAGATGCGGCGTTTTTGGCGACGAGCGGCAGCGAGTTTATCGAGATGTATGCTGGCGTAGGTGCGCAGAGGGTGCGCGAGCTCTTTCGCAAAGCGGAACAACTGTCTAAGAAGCAGGGCAAATCTCGCGCTATCGTGTTTATTGATGAGATTGATGTTTTGGGCGCAAAACGCGGCAAGAACACGAGTCATATGGAGTACGACCAAACTCTAAACCAGCTCTTAGTAGAAATGGACGGGCTGAAAACAAGCGCTGAGACGGGTGTGCTGCTTATAGGTGCAACTAACCGCGCCGACTTGCTGGATCCGGCGCTCACGCGCCCCGGCCGGTTCGACCGCATCGTGCGCGTTGACTTGCCGGATAGGGCTGCGCGTAAGAGCATCCTGGAGCTACACACGCGGACAAAGCCGTTGGCGGAAGAAGTAGATCTAGAGCAGTTGGCCGCCGAAACGGCCGGCTTTTCCGGCGCGCATCTGGAAAGCTTGAGCAACGAGGCGGCTATTCTGGCTTGGCGGCGCGGCCAAACAGAGGTTACGCAGCGGGATTTTACCGAGAGCATTGACAAAGTGGTGCTTGGCGAGCAACACGACCGCCGCCCGAGTAAAGAGGAGCTCAGGCGCATCGCCTTTCACGAGCTTGGCCATGCCTTTGCAGCCGAGACTAGGCGTGCGGGCAGTGTCAGTAAACTGAGCATACTCTCGCGCGGCGGGGCGTTAGGCTACGTGCGGCAACAGCCCGAGCAGGACAACTACCTCGAGACCGAGGAGAGCTTACGCGACCAGCTTGTTGTCGCCTTAGCCGGTGGCGTGGCTGAGGAGCTCTTCTTAGGGAGCCGGAGCACCGGTACGGAAGGCGACTACAAACAAGCCACGGCTGTTGCGCTGCGCATGGTGGCGGCGGGAATGTCGGCGCTCGGTCTGGTGGACGAGCGATTGGTGCCCAAAGTTCGCTTGCACGCGGCTGTGCAGGTGCTGCTAAAGCGGGCCGAGCAGCAGGCCAGAGCCGTACTCACCGAGCACGAGGCGGCCATCTTGCGCCTGTCCGAAGTGCTGTTAACCGAAGAAAAAATGAGCGGCGAGCAGTTTCGCGCCCTGTTGCGCGCTAGTTAACTCGCCTTCCGCCTGCCCCTTTCGCGGTCGCACGTTCACTGATACAATGAACGTCAAGCGACTATGGTGTGGAGAGTGAATGTCTGTGAAGTACAACACTAATCCGGTAAAGGGCATGCGGGACTTTCTGCCCGGCGAAGTGCGGCTGCGCGAGTACTTAACCGCTGTAATAGCCAAGACCTACGCAGAGCACGGGTTTTTGCGCATCGAGACCCCGGCCGTTGAGCACATTGAGCTCTTGCAGAACAGCGAAGGCGGCGAAAACCTAGCGCTAATCTTTAAGATTCTTAAGCGCGGCGAAAAGTTAGACCTGACGCGGGCTACAGAAAACGAGGACGAGCTTGTCGACAGCGGCTTGCGCTACGACTTAACTTTGCCGCTTGCCCGCTTTTACGCTAACAACCGCGCACGTTTGCCGGAGCCGTTTAAGGCCTTGCAGATTGGCACGGTGTATCGCGCCGAACGGCCGCAGAAAGGGCGCTTTCGCGCCTTTACGCAGTGTGACATCGACATTTTGGGTGAGGCCGGTGAGCTGGCGGAGCTTGAGCTTATTCACGCTACGGCCGAAGCGCTTAAGGCCATAGGTCTGCGTGGGTTTTCGGTAGAAGTAAGCGACCGCCGTGTGCTGGCCGCCGTGGTGGCCTCGCTTGGGGTAGACCCGGCTCTCACGCCGTTAGTAGCCGTCTCTATCGACAAGGCCGATAAAATCGGCTGGGAAAAGGTTATAGAAGAACTATCTAAGCAAGGCGTTAATCCGGCTTCGGCCGCCGGGCTGGTCGGTGTGCTACAGAACCTGCGGTTAGACAATCTGGCGCAACATGGAGTAAGCCCCAATGTTGCGGAAGGGTTACGCGGCGTAGTTGAAACAGCCGCGGTGCTTGCCGCGGGCGAATACAACGTGCGCTTCGCCCCGACGCTAGTGCGCGGCATGGGCTACTATACGGGTATGGTCTTTGAAATTACGACGGCTGACTTCGGGCTATCTGTGGCGGGGGGTGGCCGCTACGATGGGCTGGTTGGTAAGCTCTGCGGACAGAGCGTTCCCGCCGTAGGGTTCTCGATTGGCTTTGAGCGCATTGTGCTGTTGCTTGAGCAGCAGGGCTTCGCTCCCCCCGTCAGTATGCAGTGTGTGGCTGTGCTCTACAACAGGGAGACCGATGCGGCACAGGAAGTGGTGGCGGCAGCCCGCGCGTTGCGGCAGCAAGGCTTCGCCGTACGGACGCTCCCCGAGCGCGCTAAACTCGGGAAGCAGCTAAGTCAACTTGAGGCAGAAGGGTTTGTGGGCTATCTTAGCTTGACAAAGGGTCAGCTCGTAATGTTTGAATTGGCATAATCCTCCGTCGACCGGCACCTAACCCCTGTCGTATGATTAGCGCAGGGGGTGCTCTGATGCGTGCCACAGGACGGAGGTTGGCACTGATGCTTTTGATCCTAGTTCTGGGTCTGTTGCAGGCCTCGCACACAGGGCATGTTCCGGCTGTAGACATTCGCGAAGCACTGCCCGCCGTTCCGCTCCGAGCAGCCTCGTCGGAGGACGCCTCGCCGGCTGCCGAAGGTGATTTAAGTGAACGTATGGTGCTTGATTGGGCGCAGGTAGAAGAAGAGGAATTTAGCTTCCTCTTGAGTCTACAGGACGAAAACGGGATAATCGCCCAAACACCAAAACACCTGCTCAGCATACCGTATTTCTCTAATTTGGCGGCCATAGCCTTGTTAGGCGACCCGCGCGGGCACCTGCCGGTACGGCGCTATATGGACTGGTATATCGCCCACCTCAACCGCCCGGACAAGTACAATCTCTCCGGCACGATGTATGACTGGAAGAAAGTTGACGGCGAATGGGTAGCCACCTATAGCTATGATTCGGCGGATAGCTACGCCGCGACTTTCCTGAGCTTAGCTCTGCACTACAGCCGCGAGACGCAAGACTTTGCCTGGGCAAAAGAAAACCTCGAGAGCTTGCTCGAGGTAGCGGGCGTGTTGCTAGAACTACAGGATAGTGACGGCCTAATCTGGGCGAAGCCGCGCTATTACGTCAAGTTCCTGATGGATAATGCCGAGAATTACCGCGGGCTGCGCGATGCGGCAGAGCTCATGCGCTATGTGGAGCGCGAAGACCTCGCGGGCGTATTTGATACCGCCGCCGGGCGTGTAGCCATAGGCATAGAAAGGCATCTGTGGCTGCCCGACAGGCAAGTGTATGCGTGGGCGCTATACGGCCGCTGGTGGGCGCGTGCGCCGCAGGAGAAGTGGTATCCCGACACCGTGAGCCAAATCTACCCGGTCATATTCGGCGTAATCAAGCCCGACTCGCCGCGGGCCGCGAGCCTCTATAGCTACTTGAATTCGCGCTATCCCGCGTGGTCAACCGGACAGTTTGACGACGATTTCCCATGGACGGTGGTGTCGTTTATGGCCGCCTTAATGCAGGACGATGCCCGCGCGGCAGAACACCTAAACCACGTCCACGCCGAAAACACGGCCCGGAATCGCAGCTACCCTTGGCACTCGTTTGAGTCCGCCTTCTTCGTAAAAGCGTGGCGCAAGATGTCGCAGAGGGATGTCGCAGAGGGACGGAGGAGCGCGACATCTACGCTAAGTCGCCCAAACTGCATGGCACAGGAGCAGCCTCGCTCTCAATCGCCATGATGTAGGCCCCTAGGGTATCAAGTGAAGTAAGGCAAGGGATATTATACTCGTGCGCGGCGCGGCGGATTCTAAAACCGTCGCGCTGCGCTTGTTTTCCTGCAGTCGGAGTATTGACGACGAGCCCGACGCTGCGGCTTTTGATAATGTCCAGTACATTCGGCTGTGCTTGTAGCTGTGTTTCCGGCTGCGATTCACCGAGCTTATGCACAACCTCGGTCGCTATACCACAGTGTTTTAGGTGGAGAGCCGTACCCGGGGTAGCCAACAGGCGAAATCCTAACAAGGTGAGCCGTTCTGCAAGTGGCACGGCTACTTCTTTGTCACGGTCGGCCAGCGTGAGGAGGATTGTCCCTCCAGGTGCGAGTAGGCGCATGGCCCCCTGCATGGCTTTGCGCATGGCCACGGGGAGAGTAGGGGCGAGTCCAATCGCTTCGCCGGTGGACTTCATCTCCGGTGCTAGGCTGGTTTCGACGCCGGTAAGCTTATGGAAAGAGAAAACGGGCATCTTAACGGCATAGTGGCTGCGAGCCGGCAGGAGTCCGGGCAAAAGGCCGGTCTCACTAATGGTCTGGCCGAGCATTACGGCGACGGCGTGCTTAATCAGCGGCACATCCGTAACCTTGCTGATAAACGGCACTGTGCGCGAGGCGCGGGGGTTTACTTCGAGTACATAGAGGCGACCCGCATGGAGGACAAACTGCACGTTCATCAGTCCGCGGATGCCGATGCGTGCGGCAAGGCGGCGGCAGTAATCCACAAGCAATGACTCGGTTGCCTTATTGAGGGATGTGGCGGGATACACGGCGATGCTGTCGCCCGAGTGAACGCCGGCGCGCTCAATGTGCTGCATGATTCCCGGGATGAAGATATCCTGTCCGTCGGACAATACATCAACCTCAAACTCGACGCCCGGCAGATATCTATCGATAAGCACCGGATGGTTAGGGTTCACCGTCGTCGCCTCAAGCAGCAGGTCTTCTAGTTGTTCTTCGCTCTCAACTACGGCCATGGAACGCCCACCCAGCACATAGGAGGGGCGTAACAGCACCGGTAAGCCTAGCGAGTCTACAGCTTGGCGTGCTTCGGCCAGGGAGGCCGCGGTTAGCCCTTCGGGCCTTGGGATATCTAGCTCGCGCAGGATGTCGTCAAAGAAGGCCCGGTCTTCGCAGTCGTGCATGGCGGTGGCTGTGGTGCCCAGGAGCCTGTAGCCGGCTTGTTCGATGGTTGCCGCCAAGTTGACTGCCGTCTGTCCGCCAAACTGCACGGCAACCGCCGCGGGACTCTCCTGTTTTAGTACGGCTAACACATCTTCGGCTGTGAGAGGTTCAAAGTACAGGCGAGTTGAGGTGTCGAAGTCGGTGCTGACGGTCTCTGGGTTATTGTTGATAATAATTGAGGCATAGCCTTGCGCGCGCAGGGCAGCACTCGCGTGCACCGAGCAGTAATCGAACTCCACCCCTTGCCCGATGCGGATGGGCCCGCTGCCGATAACTACTATCTTAGCTTCGGCTATGTCGCTGGCTTCGTTCTCTGTTTCATAGGTAGAATAAAAGTAAGGCGTGTGCGCTACAAACTCGGCCGCGCAGGTGTCTACCATCTTGTAGGTCGGGCGAAGCGAGACGCTTTCGCTCTGCGCGGCAATTTCCTCTGACGAGCGAGCTGCGAGTGTGGCGATGCGTGCGTCGGTCAGCCCAAGCTGCTTGGCCCGCCGGAGCAGCGGCGTGTCTAAGGGGGTGCGGCGGATATTTTCCTCTAGCTCAACGATTTCCTGCAGTTTCGCTAGCCAGAACATATCGATGCCGGTTGCAGTATGAATCAGGTCGGGGGCAAAGCCGCGCCGCAGGAGTTCGGCAATGACAAATAGGCGGTCGTCGTCACGTTGTGCCAAGTGGTTCCACAGGGCTTCATCTGTGTACTCTACAGACAGCTCTAAGCAATCGCGCTTAAGCTCTAGGCTGCGGATTGCCTTCTGCAGCGCGGAGGCGAAGTTGCGGCCGATGGCCATAACTTCACCGGTTGCTTTCATTTGCGAGCCGAGGCGCCTATCGGCCGAGGCAAACTTGTCAAACGGCCAGCGCGGTATCTTGACGACCACGTAGTCGAGAGCCGGCTCAAAGCAGGCCGAAGTGCCGGTGATGGCGTTGGCAATCTCGTCGAGCGTGAACCCTAGTGACACTAAGGTAGCTACTTTGGCGATGGGGTAGCCGGTGGCTTTGGAAGCTAGCGCACTAGAGCGGCTGACGCGCGGGTTCACTTCGATGACGGCGTAGCGCAGGCTCGTGGGGTGCAAGGCGAGCTGGACGTTGCAGCCGCCTACTATACCTAGATGCTCGACAATATGAAGGGCAGCGCTGCGCAGCATCTGCAGTTCTTGGTCGCTTAGCGTCTGGCACGGCGCTACGACAATGCTGTCGCCGGTATGGATGCCTACCGGGTCGAGATTTTCCATGTGGCAGACGGCAATGGCAGAACCGCCCGCATCGCGAATAACCTCAAACTCAATCTCTTTCCAGCCGGAGATAGAGGCTTCGATAAGCACCTGTCCTACCGGGCTGTGGCAGAGCCCCTGTTCGACTATAGCGCAGAGCTCCTCTCTGGTGTGGGCATGGCCGCCTCCCGTGCCGCCTAGCGTAAAGGCCGGCCTGACAATTACGGGGTAGCCAATCGCCTGCGCAGCCGCGAGTGCCTCTTCTAGACTGTGAGCGGCACGACTTTCGGGCACCGGCTCGCCGATTTCCGCCATGGCCTGCTTAAACTCCAAGCGGTCTTCTGCGCGCTCGATGGCGGCTAGGGGAGTGCCAAGCAGGGTGACGCCGTATTTTGCGAGCACGCCGCTTAGGGCAAGCTCGCGGGCCATGTTAAGACCAAGTTGGCCGCCAAGCGTAGGGAGCAGCGCGTCGGGGCGTTCACGTTCGATTATCGCGGTCAGGTAGGGCAGAGTAGGGGGGTCCATATAGGTGACGTCGGCAATCTCGCGGTCGGTCATGATTGTGGCGGGGTTATTGTTCACGAGAATGACGCGGCAGTTAGCTTCGCGCAGAGTACGGCAGGCCTGCGTGCCGGAGTAGTCGAACTCCGCAGCTTGCCCGATGATAATGGGGCCTGAGCCAATCACCAGTACGTTCTTGATGCTAGGGTGCTTAGGCAAGGATGCACTCCCTTTCTTTGCTGGCCATAGCCCTGAGTTTGCCGAAGAGGTGCGCCGCCTCGCGTGGCCCGGGCGAGGCTTCGGGGTGAAACTGCACCGCAAAAGCGGGGAGCGTGCGGTGGGCAATGCCCTCAACGGAGTTGTCGTTGACGTTGACGTGGGTGACGTCAAACTGCGCGGCAGGGGTAGAGGTCACGGCGTATCCGTGATTTTGGGCCGTCATCACAGTTCTGCCGGTGGCGAGGTCCTTGACGGGGTGGTTGCCGCCGCGATGCCCAAATTTGAGTTTATAGGTGTCGCCTCCGCAGGCGAGGGCTAGTATTTGCTGGCCTAGGCAAATGCCGAACATAGGCACATGAGGAAGTAGATCGCGCGTGGTCGCGACTGCCTGCGCGCTGTCCTTAGGGTCGCCCGGGCCGTTAGATAAAACAACGGCGGCGGGGTTTTGTGCCAATATCTCGCGTGCAGAGCTGGTGCTAGGGACAACCGTAATGCTGGCATCAAGCGCGGCGAGGGAATCGATGATGCTGGCCTTGGCACCAAAATCTACGAGTGTCACGTGCCATGTGCCGGTGTCCTTGGCGCGATACGGCTGTCGCGTACCGGCTAGGGCGGCTAGATCCTGACTGCGGCGAAACGTGCGCAGCGCGTGTACCGCTTGTGTGGCGGCGTCTTGGCTGCTCACAAACTGGCCTGGCAGTGTGCCGTGTGTGCGCAGGTGGCGTGTCAGAGCGCGCGTATCAACTCCGGCGAGGCCTGCGGTGCGGTTAAACTTAAGGAAGCTGTCGAGGTTTTGCGTGTGTGTCCAGTGCATAGGTCTAGAGCAGGCTTCGGCCACTACCAGACCTGCGGCATGGATGCGCGAACTCTCCGCAAAGCCCGGCGCGATGCCGTAGTTGCCGACGAGAGGATAGGTCAGCACGATAATCTGTTCGGCGTAAGAGGGGTCGGTAAGCACCTCTTGGTAGCCGGCCATACTGGTGTTAAACACCGTCTCACCGGTGACCTCACGCCAGTCGCCAAACCGAGTGCCGGAGAAAATAGTGCCGTCCAGCAAAACGAGAAAACCTTCTTTTGCCTGCATATTTATACCTCCCTTATAGAAAATACTACCTTCCTGCCAGGTGGCAAGAAAGTAGTATGTGCAAGCACATATACACTCCGGCGCACCCTTGCCAGCCTCACGGGGCTAGACTTAAAGGGCAGTCAAGTGATTATTCTTTCACGTATCTTAGGCTATAGCGAGCGAAATGTCAAGAGGGGGAGAGAGGGGGAGAGGGACGGAGGAGCGCGACATCGTGACTTGCATTCTGTTATCAACCAGTATATACTACTTATACAGAAGAAATATCTGACAGACGTAACCTATGTCTGCGGAACTGCAGACGAGGCAAACAAAGTGAACGGAGGTCCAATCATGTTAAGACTTGCTGTAATTTACTACAGCGCTTTCGGCACGAACTACACCTTAGCTAAGTGGGCGGAAGAGGCAGGCAAGGCGGCGCAGGCAGAAGTGCGCCTGCTGAAAGTGCGCGAGCTTGCGCCAGAGGGAGTTATCGACGGCAATCCAGCTTGGAAGGCTCACTACGAGGCGACTAGAGACATCCCCATAGCATCTCCTGAGGACATTGCTTGGGCAGACGCGATCATCTTCAGCACGCCGACCCGGTTTGGCAATATGGCCTCACAGATGAAGCAGTTCCTTGATACTACCGGTGGGATTTGGTTTCAGGGTAAGACGGTTAACAAGGTGGTTAGCGCCTTCACGTCGGCCCAAAACTTGCATGGTGGACAGGAGCAGACCCTGTTATCGCTGTACACCATGATGTATCACTGGGGAGCAATTGTAGTCGCCCCGGGATACACCGATGCGGCAGTGTTCAAGGCCGGCGGGAACCCGTATGGAACCAGTGTTAGCGTTGACGATGCCGGCAACATGAAGGAAGATGTGCGTGATGCCGTGGTTCACCAGACGAATCGAACCCTGCAGATTGCAGGTTGGTTGAAAAAGGGGATGCGGACGTAGGCTGGGAGGGAGAGTGATAGGGACGAAGGAGTGTCTCTTAGGGACGGAGGAGCGCGACATCATGTCGCGCTCCTCCGTCAGACCGTGCTCAAACGGGAGTTGACATGTTCGATGATTGCCTGTCGTGTCGCGTAGAGTGCTCTGTTCGCCTTTGTTCGCCTGTCTACCGTGTCCATGATGGGCTGGTACTTTGAACGGCTAATCCTTCGTCCGCGCTTAGAGGTGGTGCACAACTCCCTTACGGGGCACTCCTTGCATGCTTCCCAGTTGCGATATTCCACTCGCTCGGCCTCTGTCTTGTCATTGAGCCTAGTTAGGACTTTGCCTTGTGGACATGTGTATGTGTCTGTCTGGGGGTCGTAGACAAATTGGTCGTTCAGATATTCCTTTACGCCAGTTGAGTTCGCAGGGGTAGGCCTTGTCGCAAGTACTATAATGCCGGCGTCTTCACAGCGTTTAAGATCTTCAGCCATGTAGTAGCCCTTATCTACCATGTTTGTGAGCTCTTCTACCTCCAGCGCCTCTTGTGCCTTGGTCCCCATGACGCTGAGTTGCCCTTGGTCTGTCGCCGAATTAATAACGTCAGCCACAACGACTAAGCTGTGCTTCGCATCGACTACTGCTTGTACGTTGTAGCAGACATCAACGCCGTTATTGTGAACGCCCATTAGCCGTGAGTCTGGGTCAACCGTAGAGACTTCGCCGTTCCTGCTAATTTCCTCGGCAAGTGCGCGGTAGGCCTCCTTGCGGGCCTCATTATCTTTGAGTGCTTTCACAATGCTCGCCCGATCTAAGGGCGGGGTACATTCAGATGAATCGCATTCATCAAGCCCCTCAAGATAAGCGCGTTCTTTATTTTCAAGGTATTCCAAGTGTCGTGCTACCTTTTTAGCGCTGTAATTATTGCGCTTGGAGTTAGATGCTCGTATTTTGGTGCCATCGGTGGCGACAACTTCTCCACCAATGAGCCCCCATTCCCTACACAAGGCATTAAACTGAGCGAACACTCTCGTCAAAGGCTCGCGGTTATCGCGACGGAAATCTGCGATAGTCTTGTAGTCAGGGGTGAGTTTGCGAAGCAGCCACATTACTTCTTGGTTGCGGCGTGCTTCTGCCTCTAGCTTACGTGTTGAGCGAATCCCGTTTGTGTAGCCGTAGATGTACAGACGAATCAAATCACCAGGATGAAAAGGCGGTCGCCCAGTTTTAGCGAGAGTGGCCTTCTGAAAACCAAGCGTATTAAGGTCAAGTGTATCAACGAAAACGTCAATTACCCTAACGGGATTGTCCTTTCCCACGTAATCGTCAAGACACTGCGCCATTTCTAGCTGAAATCTGCAATCGCCGGTAATGTAAGGCATAACACACCGCCATTTTCATACTTCTAGCGATAATTATACCATAATCACTACGTTATGTCACGGGTTTTCGCACGGTCTGCCGTCCCTCTGCGACACTTCCCAAGCCGCAAGAGTGGCCTGCCACTCGCGCGTTGTTAGCTCTTGTTCGCCGTAGCGCGCGCCCTCGAAGGCGCGTGTTATGGTAGTGACCGCGTCGACAGGCAAGATAAGCTGTAGGGTCTCCAAGTATTCGGTGGAGGTTTCCTCAGGGCGGCGCGGGCGCAGCCTAGACGCCCCCCACTGCTCGAGGTAAGCAAAGGCTTCCCAAATATTCTTTGGCGGGCGGGTAAGCAGGCGCGGCCTTGTCCGCTTGCGGTCCCGGCGGAGTCTAGGCAAGTGAAACTCTACTTCCAAGGCCTCGCGTTCATCCGTAAGCAGGGAGCCAACCGAACTCCGCCGTTTTAGGGCTGTATACAATACCCATAAGAGAAAAATGAAAAATAGCCCCACCAGTATTTGCAGATAGATGGGGTTCACCTCTTCTAGCAAGCGCGCTCGCTCAAGTAAGGCTTCTTCTGCCGCTTCGCCTTCTTCGGGCGGCGTCCGCTCATTCGGCGGGAAAAGGCGCTGGAGAAAGAGCGCGAAAGTGACTAAGAGCTGTGCGATATAGCCTGCCGGAAACAAAAGCCAAGCGAACAAGTCTCGTCCCGCGATAGCTAGGGTGGCTAGGAGAGGGCGTATACTAAACACACCCTGCCCAGCAGCCAGCGCTGCCGCGAAGAAAACTCCTGCCGCAAAGAGCATCCATATACCTCGCCGATGAGTCGAGCTATGCCTAGAGGTTGCTTCCACATGTATCTCCCAAGCGAAGCCAAGCGACAGAACTGCAGCTATGGCAAAACCAAATAGCGCCTCCACCACCGGAAGCGGCCCGACAAATACTGAGGCAAGCAGGCCAAAGCCCATAAAAATGGCCACTAGCGTAAGCCATCTCCGCACTTCTGGGTAGTCCCAAGCCGTGTCTACGAGCGAAGGCGCTACCATACAGACGGCGTACATGGCGAAGGAGAAGACTGTGAAGCCGGGAGGAGCGGTGCCGAGTCTGGCAGTAGCGAAGACAGATAGTAGGGCAAAGGACTGCAAGAGCAGGATGCGTTGCCAGCGGCCCATACTCGCGGTCAAGACAGTCAATGCCAGGGCGACTGCGCCCGCAACAATAATCGGCCAGAGCGGCTGCACCGGAATGCGGGGGATGTGCAAGATTGGGCTAAGGATGGCGGCCCAGGTGTGCACTACAATCGTGAGAGCAGCAACCGCGAGAACTTGCGTTAAAATCAGCCGTGCCCTAGCGTACAATTTACGTTCCCTCCCTTGGCACCGCGAGCATAGAGGCGTCGTCGAACAAAGGCGTCGGTACGTTCCCCGTGTATACAATGCGTAACGGGGAGCGGCGAATCTCTGCCTGCTCTATGGCGGTCATAATCTCTTCCGTCAAGATTGGGGTGACGAGAACTAAGGTCGTGCCAAAACGGCGCATCTCCAGTGCGGCGGCAATAAAGGTGCTCGGCTTCCAGAGAGCATGGCTGTTAGCGCGCGCTAGCGTCACCAAAAAGTCCTGCAAGTGACCCTCGCCTGCGCCAACCGCAAGGTCGGTAATGTAGTCGTTAGCAACCACGCCCACGCTGCAGTGTGCCTCCATTAAGGCTACACCGAGGCTGGCTGTGACCTCAATCGCCCACTCCGTCTCTGCTTCGTCAAGCATACGCCATACTTGGTCACTGGTCGCGAGGTTAAGCAGAAACAACACGCTGAGATGGGCGGAGGGCTCATGTACATGCACCATATGCCTGGCAGCCTTGGCGGTCGCTTTCCAGTTGATGCGGTTAAGTGGGTCGCCGGGGATGTATTCGCGCACACCCCTAATCCGCAGCGGGTCCTCATGTAAGAAGCTCCGCAGTGTGCTAGCGCCAAGTAAAGCCAAGGGGCGAGACGGCAAGTCGCCAAGCGCGTGCACGCGCGGGTAGACTACTATGCGGGCTTCCGGCACATACTGCCTCTGTGCTTCGCCAAAGCCGAAGGGCCCCGCCAAGTGGACTCTGCTTGGGCCAATAGAAAAATCACCGCGGTGTTTGCAGTAGACAGGGTAATGACGCCGCACGCGTTGCCACATACTTAGGCTAAAGGCATGGTGTAGGGAGCGTTTTTTGTGTTCTACAATGAGCGTGCCCCCCAAAATGTCGACTCCATCAGCAAGTTCGTCGGTCACTTGCAGCAGCGATATCGGGAGAAAGCTGCGATTCTCAATCTCAACCGTTAAGCGAAGCTCATCGCCCGGCCAAGCATAGGGCTTGGAGAAAGAAGTTCTATAGGTGAGAGCCTCGGGTTGTGACTGTATGTAATAGC
>Ga0208243_1000384_pt1 | contig 26275 bp, 25 predicted proteins | sample Subbio2Aug_QV12A_FD_184826 | JGI IMG/M metagenome (GOLD analysis project Ga0208243, IMG submission 184826) | Serpentinite rock and fluid subsurface biosphere microbial communities from McLaughlin Reserve, California, USA - CR12Aug_QV12A (SPAdes) | ecosystem: Environmental > Terrestrial > Deep... | reverse complement strand
GCTTTCCGCGGTGGAGGAGGAATAGAGAAGCTGCACCACCGGCTCGATCACCTGTACTGCGCCGTCCGCCTCGGTCTTCGTCCAGGGCCAGCTCAGCTCCACCCCGGCCGAGCCATGCGTCCGCTTGGTGTTGCCGCCGAACGTCGCGTCCTCCGAGATCGTGTAGGCGTCCGCTGTCACTTCACCCAGCACCGTGCCTTCGATCCCCAAAGGCAGGAAGAAGCTGCGCCGCCAGTCGATCCGCGCCGAGATGCGGCCCAGGTCCCGGCCGTCGGCAATGCCGTCGCCGTTGCCGTCGATCGGGCTTATCGAGCTGCGCGAATGATTGTGGGTCTGAAGTTGGAAACCGCCCTCGCCCCCGAGGGGCCCCAGCGAGAAACGGCGGTGGAAGGTCAGATCCGCGATCACCGTGGGAATGGTGGAGTTGGTCTCGTTGTCGCGCAGCGTCTGGAAGCTGATGATCCGGCCCGAGATATGCTCGTTGCGCCGCGTGCGCTTGACCTCGACCCGGCTGTCCAGCCGGTCGGAATTGTCGATGCCATAGTCCAGCAGATAGGCCCGGTCCGTCACGGTCTGGCCGTCGAAGCTCAGCAGGAAGCGTTCGGGCAGCTGGAAATTTCCCTTCGCGCGCAGATAGCCGCGTGTCTTGCCCTCGATCAGCTGATCGCGGGTGACAGCTCCCTCCACCTCGATCAGCCCGGTGGCAAATGCCTGACGATAGCGCAGGCCAAGCGTCTCGCTTTGCTTCGCGGTCAGATAGGGCGTCAGCGTCAGGTCGGCCGATCTGCCAAGGACGATGAAATAGGGAAGCCGGATGCCGGTCCCGAGGTCCGAGGTCGTGCGGATCGACGGCATCAGGAAGCCCGTGGCGCGCTTCAGCGTCGGATCGGGCATCCGAAGACGCGGGACGTACAGGACGGGGATGCCGGCCAGCCGGAATTGCGCGCGGTCGAAGTAGATCTGCCGCTCCACCTCGTCGTGGACGACGCGCCGGGCGCGGATTTCCCACAAGGGCGTGGGATCTCCCGCACAGACCTTGCAGGACGAGGCGGTGACGGTCTGCAGCGCCGTGTAGCGGCCCGAGACCCGCATGATCCGGTTCGCCGCCATCTGCAGCTGCTGGTTCAGGACCAGCCGCGCGCTGGTCAGGATGCCTTCCGACAGGTCCGCCGCCAGCTCCGCCTGGCTCGCCAGGATCAGCGTCTCGCCGGACGCTTCGGTCAGGACGATGGGGCCGGTGATCTCCAGCCGGTTGGTGGCCTGGTCGAAGACGATCCGCTCCGCCTTCAGTCGGCGGCCCTTGTAGAAAACCTCGACGTTGCCGTCCGCGATAAGGCGGGTGTCCCCGGAGATCTCCAGGCTGTCCGAGACAAGCGTCGCGCTGTCCTGTGCCTGCACGGGCAGGGCCAGCGTCAGGAGAAGCGCGAAAAGGGCCAGAAGGCGCGCCATGTCAGCCTTCCTCCAGATGCAGGAGAAGACCCAAGGAAAGCATGACGGCAGCCACGGGCGGGCTCCAGGCGGCCAACAGGACGGGGATCTGCCCGCTGTCCCCCAGAGCCTGCGCAAAGTTCCGCAGGAAGTAGAAGCCAAAACCTGCAAGCAGGGCGTAAAGCACCATCCGGCCCGTACCGCCGAAACGGACATGCCGCATGGTGAACCCCGCCGCCACCAGCACCATCGCCGCCATCAGCAGCGGCAGGGCCAGTTCCATCTGGTACCAAAGCTTGTAGGCCTGCGCCGAGAAGCCCGCCCGCTCCAGGTCGGCGATGTATCCCGGCAGGTCCCAGAACCCGATGGCCGAGGGCGTGCCGAAACTGTCGCGGATCCGTTCCGGCGTCAGGTCCGAAGGCAGGGCGACCGGCCCCGCCGCCCGCACCGCCGTCAGCTCCGGGTTCGCCGCCGCCAGGTCCCACGTCTTGGTCCCCGTCAGCTCCCACGCGCCTTCCACCAGCTTCGCCGTCTCCGCCTCGACCCGCCGCGTCGGCCGGCCCTCCATGTCGAAGCCCAGGAAGGTGACCCCGAACAGCTCCGTCCCGTCCAGGTTCGACCGCGCCGCCTGGATCACCGTCTGCCCCTCGGCCGAGCCCTGCCGCAGCCATAGCCCCGTATCCGCCACCGACAGGACCGACCTCCCGCCCTGGCTCAGTTCCGACCGCATGTCGTCATAGGCCTTCGAGGTCGCGGCAACGATCGGGTTGAAGAAAGCCACCGCCAGAAGCCCCAGCGCGATCGACACGATCAGCGGCGTCATCAGGAAGCGCAGCCCCGACCGCCCGGCGGCCCGCACCACGACCAGCTCGGACGACCGCGCCAGCCCCAGGAAGTTGGCGATCGCCCCCATGATCAGGATCAGGGGCAGGATCCGGTACAGCGTCTCGGGCACGTTCAAGAGCGACAGCCGCGCCGCGCCGGCAAGCCCGACGCCCGCATCCGAAAACCGCCGCAGCTGCTCGATCATGTCGATCAGCATCAGGATCACGAAGAAGGCCAGGAAGACCCGACCGACCGATCCCAGGAAGCGCCGCGCGATGTAGAGGCTCAGCGTCATGCGAAGACCCGCCTCCGTCGTGGCCGCTGGGCCCACCAGATCATCGCGACCGCCACAAGGGTTCCGGCCACCGGCCCCAGGTAGACCGCGGGCCAGGCCCCCTCGTGCTCCAGCGCCACCGCGCCGCCCCAGGTCCACACGAGTTGGGTCGCGATCAGAAGCCCCACGGCCACCGCAATCTGCCGCCAGAGCCCGAACCGCGAGAAGGACCCCTGCATCAGCGATGCAAAGCCGATCAGCGCCGCGGCCACCGCCAGAAGGGGAGCGGCCAGTCGCGAATGCCCCTCTTCCTGCAACTGCGCCACGCTTGCCCCGGTTGCAGCGGCAGCCTCGGGCGCGCCCGCGACCAGAAGCGGCGTCGGCAGCGCGTTCAGCGCCAGCGGCCCCGCACCTCCGATCGAGATCAGCCCCGCCAGGTCCAGCGTGAAGTCCGAAAACCGCGTCACCGCCATCCGCCCGTCCGCGCGGTTCAGCCGTTGGGTCGAGCCATCGACCATGACAAGCTTCGGAGCCACCTCGCCGCGCACCAGGAAGGCCTTGCGGGCCGTGTGGACCGCGCGCTCGGTCTCGGACCGCTCATCAGCCAGGAACAGGTCCAGAAGCTCGCCCGTCGGGCTGATCTCGCGGATGTAAAGCGTGATGCCCTTTGACGGATGCATGAACTGCCCGGCATTCAGGAAGCGCGCGGTGATGTTCTCGGAAATCTCGGCCGACCGCTCGCTCAGGATCCGCTGGCTGGCGGGCACCAGCACGTTGGTCAGGACCAGCTGCATCACCATGACCGTCAGCCCGAAGTAGAGGACGGGCCGCGCCAGCCGGAAGGCCGAAAACCCCGTGGCCTGCATCACCACCAGCTCGGATTCCTGCATCAGCCGGTTGATCACATAGACCGTCGCCGCGAAGGCCGCGATGGGCAGGACCAGCCGGATCGCGTTCGGCAGCGTCAGGATCGAGAACTCCAGGAACACCAGCGCCGACTGCCCGTCGCCGATCAGCTGGTCAAACAGGCCCACCGCCCGGTTGACCCAGTAGACCGCAACCAGCACCAGCGCAAAAAAGCCAAACAGCGAAAGCAGTTGCGACAAGAGATATCTGTCGAATCTAGACACGCCCGGCTTGGCCCCTACAACATCTTGGGGCGACCCTAACGGAATTAGCCAGCGGCGAAAACTGGTATCTGGCCAATCGGCGGACCCGGCTGTAGCCTTCCGGCAAGGCGCCGCCGAAGCGCACAAACCCCGACAGACGAAAGAGTGGAAGATGCCGAAACCCCTGCCGATCCAGTTCCAGGCCACCGACCTCGAGGCTTTGGCAACCGCCACCGGGCGCATCGTGGTCCTGGCCGATGCGGGCCAGCCGGCGAGCCCGGGCCTTCGTCGGCTGGACCGGCTGACCAAGGGCGCACTTTCCCGCGCATCGGGGTCCGACGCGTTCGGCAAGCTGAAGCCCGGCGAAGCGATGGAACTTGCCTTTCCGCCCGGCATCGCTGCCGACGCCGTCCAGCTGATCCGCCTGCCGAAGAAGTCCGACCAGGCCCAGGCGCGAAAGGCCGGGGCGACCATCGCCAAGGGACACGGGGCAGGGGGCACGCTGGTCCTTGCCGAAGCCCACACCCGCGCTGCCGACATCGCCTTCGGCCTTGCCATGCGCGCCTATGACTTCGACAGCCACAAGACCGGCGAGAAGACCGCCCCCGGAGCCGTCACCCTCATGGCCACGAACCCCGAGGCCGTCGCCCGCGCCGCAGCGCCGATGGCCGCCGTGGCCGAGGGCGTCTTCTTCACCCGCGACCTCGTCAACGAACCGGCCAACGTGCTGACCACGCATGATTTTGCCGCCCGCCTTGCCGCGATGCAGGAGCTGGGCCTCGATGTCGAGATCCTCGAGGAAGAAGAGCTGATGAAGCTCGGCATGGGCGCGCTGCTGGGTGTGGGGCAGGGGTCCGAAAGCCCCTCGAAGGTCGTGGTCATGCAATGGCACGGCGGCAAGAAGGGCGAGGCCCCCTTCGCCCTGATCGGCAAGGGCGTCGTCTTCGACACCGGCGGCATCTCGATCAAGCCCGCCGCGGGCATGGAAGAGATGACGATGGACATGGGCGGGGCCGGCGTCGTGGCTGGCGTCATGCGGACGCTCGCGCTCCGCAAGGCCAAGGCCAACGTCGTGGGTCTCGTGGGTCTTGTCGAGAACATGCCCGACGGTCGCGCACAGCGTCCGGGCGATGTCGTGAAGTCGATGAAGGGCGACACGATCGAGGTGATCAACACCGACGCCGAGGGCCGCTTGGTCCTCGCCGACGTGATGTGGTATGCGCAGGAACGCTTCAAGCCTACCGGGATGATCGATCTCGCCACCCTGACCGGCGCGATCATCATCGCCTTGGGCCATGAAAACACCGGCGTCTTCTCGAACAACGACGATCTCTGCAACGCCTTCCTTGCCGCCGCGAAGGCCGAGGGCGAGGGCGCCTGGCGTATGCCGATGGGCGATGCCTATGACGCCAAGCTGAAATCGCGCATCGCCGACATGATGAACGTCGGTGGCCGCGACGGGGGCGCGATCACCGCCGCGCAGTTCCTTCATCGCTTCGTCAAGCCCGAGACGCCCTGGTGCCACCTCGACATCGCCGGGACGGCACTCACCAAGGGCGAAACCGCGCTTGCGCCCAAGGGGGCGACCGGCTGGGGCGTCATGGCGCTCGACCGTCTGATCCGCGACCGGTTCGAGAAGTGAGGCTCCTCGCTCGCGTGCCGCATCGCTCCTCGCGGGGCGGCGCGCCAGCGAGGAGAAGTCGAAGACGCACGACGAGCGGACCCGAAGGACCAGCATGGGCACGGTGATGTTCTTCCACCTGATGCAGTCGGCCCCCGCCGACACGCTGGCGTTCAACGCGCCGCGTGCCCTGGCGCAGGGCTGGCGCGTCATGGTGCGCGGGACCGACCTCGCGGCGCTCGAGCGGCTGGACGGTCAACTCTGGCTCAAGGGCGGCGATGACAGTTTCCTGCCGCACGGGCTGGAGGGCGGACCGCATGACGCCGACCAGCCGGTGCTTCTTGGCGTCGGTCAGCCCGCGAATGGCGCGAAGGTGCTCGCGCTGGTGGACGGCGCAGGGGCTACCGATGCCGAAATCGCGGCGATGGAACGGGTCTGGGTCCTCTTCGACGGCAACGACCCCGACCGGCTGCAGGCCGCGCGCGGCCAATGGAAGGCGATGACCACGGCCGGACACGCTGCGCAATACTGGTCCGAAGAGTCAGGCCGCTGGGAAAAGAAGGCCGAAAGCGCCGCCCGCTGACGGCAGGGGCAAATCCTTTCGGCAAGATTTGCAGAAGCCTTCGACGGATTTCCCCCCGCGGGCATACCCTAACACCTGGTTAACGCGAAACGACAAGTCCTTGACAGAAAAGCAAACGCGGCGACTGTCCACCGTGGACACTACTGCCGCAGGACCAGCTTCTCCCCGTCGAACTCCATCCGGAACTGGCCCAGGTAGTCCATCCCCAGCAGCGACTGATCAAGCTGCCCCTCGGTCACGAAGGCCCCGAAATTCTCGTTCCGGAACGGCCCCAGCTCGACCGTGTCCAGCGACACCCGTGCCGTCCTGACCACCCCGTTCGCCGTGTTCGCCTGCCCCCGGAAGGCAAGGCTCTCCGGGTCGATCCCCAGTCTCTCGGCATCCCGCGAGGCCAGCACCATCCCCGAGGCCCCGGTATCGACCATGAAGGGCACCGCCGTGTCGTTGATCATCAGCGTCAGATAGTAGTGCCCGTCTCCCGACCGCGGCACCTCGACCGCGCCACTGGCAGCGACCTCCTGGATCGGCATCACGTCCCGCCGGATGTCCGACCAAAGCCCGTAGCCCGCCATGACTCCGACGAAGATAAGCCCCCAGGCCAGCCCCATGCGCAGCGTCTGGCCCATCCGCTGGCGGAACTCCACCATCACCCAGCCGCCAAGCGCGACCAGGATGATCGCCAGATAGCCCACGCGGGCCAGGGTTTCTCCGTCCATCCGAACCTCCGGTTCAGGCAGATATGGGGGCAGGGGGCCGGGTTGGAAAGGTCACCCGATCAACCCCGTGCCGCGGACGCCGTCGATCACGAACTGCACCGACAGGGCGGCTAGCAGCATCCCCAGAAGCCGGGTGATGACGATCACCCCGGTCCGCCCCAGCATCCGCTCCAGGGGCGGCGAGGCCAGCAGGAAGGCGTAGGTCACCGCCATCATCAGGACCATCAGCCCTAGGACCGCCAGCGTCCCACCCCAATCCGGTCCCGCCTCGCCCACCAGAAGGATCACCGATGCAATCGCCCCGGGACCCGCGATCAAGGGCGTGGCAAGAGGGAAGACCGAAGGATCATGGTCCGGCTCCGCCGTCTGACCCTCGCGCCGCTGGGTGCGGCGCTCGAACAGCATGTCCAGCGCGGTAAGGAACAGAAGGATCCCGCCCGCGATCCGGAAGGCCGGCATCGAGATCCCGATGAAACTCAGGATCGCCTCACCCGCCAGCCCGAACAAGAGAAGCAGGATTGCCGCTATGATGCAGGCCCGCCGCGCCATCGCCCGCCGCTGTTCCGGCCCCATGCCGCGGGTCAATGCTATGAAAAGGGGAACCAGTCCCGGAGGGTCGATCACCACGAAAAGGGTGGCGAATGCGGTGATCAGGAAGGCTGTCTCGGGCATCTTGGCTCCAGCTTTCCGGCAGGGTAGGCGGGGCCGCCGCGTTTGGAAAGCGGAACCTCCGGACCTAGCCGTTGACCAGTTCCAGCTTCTCCTGTGCCGTCAGCCAAAGGGCCTCTGCCTTGTCCAACGCTTCCATCACCTCGGCATATTTCCGGTTCCAGGTCTCGAGCTCGCCCTTGCGGCCGTCCTCGTATAGCTCGGGGTCGGCCAGCTTCTTCGCCAGCTTGTCCCGCATGTCGTTCAGCTTCTCCAGCCGGTCCTCGCACTTGCGGACTTCGGCCTTCAGGGCCAGCATCTCGTCGCGGCTGGGTTTCGGCCTCTTTTCAACGGGTTTCGCCGCAACCTTTGCCTCATCGTCGCCTGCCAGAAGCTGGCGGCGATAGGCTTCCAGATCCTCGGTATAGGGCGTCACCGCGCCGCCCTTCACCAGCCACAGCCGGTCGGCCACCAGCCCCAGCAGGTGCATGTCGTGGCTGACCAGGATCACCGCGCCGGGATACTCGGTCAGCGCCTCGACCAGGGCCTCGCGGGATTCGATGTCCAGGTGGTTGGTGGGTTCGTCGAGGATCAGCAGGTGCGGCGCATCGATGGTGGCAAGAAGGAGCGACAGCCGCGCCTTCTGTCCGCCCGACAAACGCGCAACGACCGTATCCGCCTGATCGGCCATGAGACCGAAGCCCGCCAACCGGGCGCGGAGCTTCGGCTGCCCCTCGGCGGGCCGCAGGCGCATGATGTGCTGCAGCGGCGTCTCGTCCAGGTGCAACTCGTCCACCTGATGCTGGGCGAAATACCCGATCCGCAGTTTCGAGGACCGGGCGATCTTGCCTTCGGACGCTTGAAGTTTGCCCGCCAGAAGCTTGGAAAGCGTGGATTTTCCCTCGCCGTTCTTGCCCAGAAGCGCGATGCGGTCGTCCTGGTCGATGCGAAGGTTCAGCCGTTTCAGGACGGGCGGGCCGCCATAACCAACCGCCGCGCCGTCAAGGTTGATGATCGGCGGGGCAAGTTCCTCGGGCTTGGGGAAGGTGAAGACCACCTTCTTTGCCTCTTCCGGCGCGGTGATGGGCGTCAGCTTTTCCAGCATCTTCACGCGGGACTGGGCCTGCACGGCCTTGGAGGCCTTGGCCTTGAAGCGGTCGACGAAGCTTTGCAGATGCGCCCGGCGGGCTTCGACCTTCTTCGCTTCGGCTTGCAACACTGCGCGGCGTTCGGCCATCTGGCGCGCGAACTGGTCGTAGCCGCCTTGCCAGTAGGTGAGCTTCCGGTTGTCGAGATGCAGGATGCCCTGGACCGCGCGGTTCAGAAGCCCGCGGTCGTGCGAGATGATGAGGACGGTGTGCGGGTATTTCTGGAGGTAGGACTCCAGCCAGAGCGCGCCTTCCAGGTCGAGGTAGTTCGTCGGTTCGTCCAACAGCAAATAGTCGGGCTGGGCGAAAAGAACGCCCGCCAGAGCGACGCGCATCCGCCAGCCGCCCGAAAAGGCACTGCAGGGCATCAGCTGTTCTTCAGCATCGAACCCCAAGCCCTTGAGAATGCTGGAAGCCCTGCCTTCCGCCGACCAGGCGTCGATGTCGGCCAGCCGCGCCTGGATCTCTGCGATCCGGTGCGGGTCATGGGCCGTTTCGGCCTCGGCCATCAAGCTTGCGCGCTCGGTATCGGCAGCCAGCACGGTGTCCAGCAGCGAGGTGTCCGACGACGGCACCTCCTGGGCCACGCCACCGATGCGTGCACGCTGGGGCAGGGTGATCGTCCCGCCCTCCAGCGCCAGCTCTCCCCGGATCAGCCGGAAAAGCGTCGTCTTCCCCGCGCCGTTCCGGCCGACAAGACCCACCTTGTGGCCCGTGGGAATGGTGGCCGAGGCGCCCTCGAACAGGGGGCGGCCTTCAACGTTGTAGGTGATGTCCTCGATCTTCAGCATGGCGCGGAAGTGCCTGAAGCGGCCCGAAACGTCAATGCCGCCGCACCTTTTCAAAGGCCGCGCCCCGTGATAGCAGCCCGCCATCCGAAGAGGGCCGCGCCGGCCCCAAATGATGGAGAGCCAAATGGCCGTTGAACGTACCCTGTCGATCATCAAGCCCGATGCGACCAAGCGCAACCTGACCGGCAAGATCGTTGCCAAGTTCGAGGATGCCGGCCTCCGTGTCGTGGCGTCGAAGCGCATCCACCTGACGCCCGCACAGGCTGGCGCGTTCTATGCAGAACACAAGGAGCGCGGCTTCTATGGTGAGCTCTGCGCGTTCATGGCGTCCGAGCCGGTCGTGGTGCAGGTGCTGGAAGGTGAAGGCGCCATCGCGAAGAACCGTGAAGTGATGGGTGCGACCGATCCGGCCGCTGCCGCCGCCGGCACGATCCGCAAGGAATTCGCGCTCTCCAAGGGCGAGAACTCGGTCCACGGCTCGGACAGCGAAGCTTCGGCCGCGCGCGAGATCGCGTTCTTCTTCTCGGGTCTCGAACTCGTCGGCTGATTTCTTCAGGAATTGCGACACGGCCCGGTCAACCGACCGGGCCGTTTTCATTTGGAGCAGGGCGCAGATCACCCGATCCGAATATCGTGTAATCAGTATTATGTAATGTAATGGAGGCTGGAAAGGCCGGATATGCCGGGATATGCAGCGCCAAGCCATCCGGAGCCTGCCCCATGTTCGACCGTTCCATCAAGATCGCTCCTTCCATCCTGGCTGCGGACTTTGCCAATTTTGGCGCGGAATGCCGCGCGATCGAGGCGCAAGGCGCGGATTGGGTGCATGTCGACGTCATGGACGGCCATTTCGTCCCGAACCTGACTTTCGGCCCGGCGATGTGCGCGGCGATCCGGCCGCACATCAAGGGCGTCATGGACGTCCACCTCATGATCTCTCCGGTCGACGTCTATCTGGACGCCTACGCCAAGGCCGGTGCCGACGTGATCACCGCGCATGTCGAGGCCGGACCGCACATTCACCGCACGCTGCAAGCCATTCGGGCGCTTGGAAAAAAAGCTGGCGTGGCGATCAATCCCGGCACGCCGGTCGAGGCCGTCTCCGAGCTGATGGACATGGTGGACCTCGTCTGCGTGATGACCGTGAATCCGGGCTTTGGCGGCCAGAGCTTCATCGACAGCCAGGTCACCAAGATCGCCCGGCTGCGCGAGATGATCGGGGACCGCCCTGTCCATATCGAGATCGACGGCGGAATCACGGCGACGACGGCTCCCCTGGTGTCGCGCGCGGGCGCCGACGTGCTGGTGGCCGGATCGGCCGTGTTCAAGGGCGGCTCGGCCGACAATCCGGCGCCCTATGGTTTGAACATCAGGGCGATCCGGGCTGCCGCCGAGGCTGCGATTGCCTGACAGTCTGAGCCTCGTCTTCGATCTTGACGGCACGCTGATCGACAGCGCCCCGCAAATTCATGCGGCTGCGAATTCCGTGTTTGGCGCCAAGGGGTTGCCGGACTTTTCACAAGCAACGGTGCGAGGTTTCATTGGCAATGGCGTCGGTGTCCTGGTCAGTCGCCTGATGGCGCATCAGGGTCTGGCGGAGGATGTCCGACTTCATGCGGAGCTTGTCGCAAGCTTCATCAACATCTACGAAGAAGCCTTTGATCTGACGAAACTTTATCCGGGCGTCCAGACCATGCTTGCGGACCTTGCGACCGCCGGTCATGGGCTTGGCATCTGCACCAACAAGCCCGTAGGTCCGACCCGCGCTGTCCTGCGGCACTTTGGTCTTGGCGATCTTTTTCCCGTCGTCATCGGCGGCGATACCCTGCCCCAGCGCAAGCCCGACCCGGCTCCGCTCCTGGCTGCTTTTGCCGGATTCGCCCCCGGAAAGGGCTTGTTCGTCGGTGACAGCGAGGTCGATGCCGAGACGGCGCGCCGCGCCTCGGTGCCATTCGCGCTCTTCACCGGCGGATACCGCACCGCCGAGCCCCATGCGCTTGGCGCACGGCTCATCTTCGACGATCATGCCGCCCTGCCCCGTCTGATCGCCCATTCCGCGGCTCGTCTTTAGCGAGAGTCGCACCAAAAGGGTGACAACTTCCGTCATCTGTACGCTTTGCAGGCCGTTCGGGTGTGCTAGACGTAGACAAGCCAAGGAAACCGGCCTTATCTCACGTCCAAGTCTGGAATGCCGTCGGGGCAAGAAACCCGAAAGACGGCAATCAAGGGCAACAGGGAAGATGAAGATGAGTGACACCATTCTAGTATTGCTGAACCGCATCGCCGCCGCCTCCTCGATCGACGAGGCGTGGGAGCGTGCCACCGGGTACTTCACCAGCCTCGGCTTCAGCCGCGCCAATTACGGCTTCACGCGGTTCAAGCACCTCAAGACCATCGGTGACCCCGAGGACGCGCTGTTCCTGACCACCTGCGATGCCGACTACGTCAAGCGCTACTTCCAGGGCGGGTTCTACGCCAAGACGCCCGTCTTCCGCTGGGCCGAGCACAATTCGGGCGCCTGCACCTGGTCCTGGGTGAAGGAGGCTTACGAGGCCGGCCGTCTTGCCCCGGAAGAGGCCGAGGCCGTGCGTCAGAATGCGGCGCTCGGCATCGTCGCCGGCATGTCGGTCAGTTTCCCCGAGGTCTCCTCGCGCTCCAAGGGCGCGCTTGGTCTGATCGCCGATCCGGGAATCACCCCGGCGCGGGTGGACGAGATCTTTGCCGCTCGTAAGGAAGAGATCCTGGCCGTGGCCAACATGATGCACCTTACCATCGTGCACCTGCCGCAGCTTTCCCGCCACCGCGCGCTTTCTCCGCGCCAGCGCGAGGCGCTGGAATGGGTGGCCGACGGCAAGACGACGCAGGACGTGGCGCTCCTGATGGGGGTGTCCCCGGCAATGGTGGAAAAGCACCTGCGCCTTGCGCGCGAAGCGCTGGCGGTCGAGACAACGGCCCAGGCGGTCGCCAAGGGTGCGCTCCTCAACATGATCTTCCAGCGCCTGCCCGAAGTCGCCCAGGCCGCGAGGTAGGGGATTCCGCACTCGCCGCCCGAGGGCCCTCGTGGCACAAGGTCAAGGTGACCCAAGGGAAACCTGAAGGTCACGCGGACCAGCGGATCTTGGCTGGCACTGCTTCTTATTCCTGGTTCTGGCCGCGTATTCCAGACGGCCGTATTGACGTCTTGCTCTCCCATACCCTCATCCCCAAGGGTCGGGGCAGGACTTGCGGCGCGGTTCTCCCCGGAACCGCGCCGTATCTATTCGGGCATTCCCCAACGGACTGATTGCAAAAGAAAAAGGCCGGCGCTTGCGCACCGGCCCCCTGCCCTGCCTTGCGGCAGATCAGCCCTGCAGGGCCTTCGCAACTTCCGCGGCAAAGTCTTCCTGCTTCTTCTCGATGCCTTCGCCAACGGCGACGCGGGCATAGCCGGTGATCTCGACACCCGCTTCCTTGGCCGCGGCTTCCACGGTCAGGTCGGGGTTGATCACGAAGGCCTGGCCCAGCAGCGTGTTCTCGGCGAGGAACTTCTTCATCCGGCCCGGGATGATGTTGTTGTGGATCACCTGCTCGGGCTTCGGCTTGGCCGAGGCGGCGTTCTCTTCCAGCGCCTTGGCGGTCTGCACGGCCAGCTCACGCTCGACTACGGCCGGGTCCAGGGTGGCTTCCGACAGCGACAGCGGGTTCGTCGCGGCGATGTGCATCGCGAACTGCTTCCCGATCTCTTCGGCCTTGGCCTTGTCGCCCTTCAGCGCGACCAGAACGCCGATCTTGCCCATGCCCGCGGTCGCCGCGTTGTGGACGTAGGAGACGACGGTGTCGCCCTCCAGCACATGCAGGCGGCGGAAGGTCATGTTCTCGCCGATGCGGGCGATGGCTTCCTGGATCACGGTCTCGACGGTCTTGCCGTTCAGATGCGCGGCCTTCACCACCTCGACCGAGTCGCCGGTGGTCAGGGCAACGTTCGCCACGTCACGGACCAGCGCCTGGAAATCCTCGTTCTTGGCCACGAAGTCGGTTTCCGAGTTGATCTCGATCGCGACGCCCTTGCCGTTCGACACGGCCACGCCGATCAGGCCCTCGGCCGCGACGCGGTCGGCCTTCTTGGCGGCCTTGGCGAGGCCCTTGGTGCGCAGCCAGTCCACCGCAGCTTCCATGTCGCCGCCAACCTCGGTCAGCGCCTTCTTCGCATCCATCATCCCCGCGCCGGTCGATTCGCGCAGTTCCTTCACCATCTGGGCGGTGACAGTCATGTCTCTCTCCTTGGAACAGGTGACCCGGCGGGATCAGGCCCGCCGGGTGAAAGTCAGATGAACCGGGGCTCAGGCCTCGGCTTCTGCGACCGCTTCTTCTTCCGGAGCCGCTTCCAGCGCGCCCAGGTCGACGCCCGCCGCACCCATCTGGGCCGACATGCCGTCCAGAGCCGCACGGCTCACGAGGTCGCAGTAAAGCTGGATCGCGCGGGCCGCGTCATCGTTGCCCGGGATCACATGGGTCACGCCCTTCGGCGAGCAGTTGGTGTCGACCACGGCCACGACCGGGATGCCCAGCTTCTGCGCTTCCAGGATGGCGAGGTCTTCCTTGCCAACGTCGATGATGAACAGCAGGTCCGGGGTGCCGCCCATTTCGCGGATGCCGCCCAGCGACGCCTGCAGCTTGGCCTGGTCACGTTCCATGCCCAGACGCTCTTTCTTGGTCAGGCCTTCGCCGCCCGCGCCCAGGACTTCGTCCAGCTGCTTCAGGCGCTGGATCGACTGGGAGACGGTCTTCCAGTTGGTCAGCGTGCCGCCCAGCCAGCGGTGGTTCATGTAGTACTGCGCGCACTTCTCGGCGGCTTCGGCGATCGGCTTCTGGGCCTGACGCTTGGTGCCGACGAAGAGGATGCGGCCGCCCTTGGCGACGGTGTCGCGCACGACCTTCAGGGCCTGGTCCAGCAGCGGGACAGTCTGGGTCAGGTCGATGATGTGGATGCCGTTGCGGTCACCGTAGATGTACTCGCCCATGCGGGGATTCCAGCGGGCGGTCTGGTGGCCGTAGTGAACGCCAGCTTCCAAGAGCTGACGCATGGAGAACTCGGGAAGAGCCATGCCTTTTCCTTTTCCGGTTTGAACCTCGGCGCCGCCGTCTTTACCCTTGGGGGGCAACCGGTGGACCGCACGGGATTTCTCCCCGCATCAGCCCCGACGACACCTGTGAAGTGCGGGGGCCTTACCCCGGCTTTCCCGCATGCGCAAGCGAAAAGCGTCGGTTTCCGTCGCGGATCGCCGGTCTTTGCAGCCCTGCCGCGCCTAGCCTTTCGTCACCCCGACGCGCAACCCCGGACGTCCATGAAGATCCGCCAGATCACTGCCCTGCCCGTCAACATCCCGTTCCGGGCGCCCTACCGGTTCAGCTACGGCTCCATCGCCTCGTTGACCAAGACGGTCATCGAACTGGTGACCGAGGACGGTGTCACGGGCCTTGGCGAATGCGCCGACGGCAATCGCGCGGCGGATGTCGTCGCGGCCGGGGAGAAGCTCATCGGCCTCGACATCCGGGACATCGCGGGGGCCGAGGCCCGCATCGTCCCGGCGATGCGCTATACGCCTTGGGGCAACGTCACCGCCGCCCGTCGGGTCTTCGGGGGGATCGAGATGGCGATGTGGGATGCGCGAGGCAAGACCGAAGGCGTGCCGCTGTCGCTGCTTCTTGGCGGTGCGGTCCGGAGCGAAATCCCGCTCACCGAATACTTCTCCTACCGCTTTCCCGGGATGGACCCGGGCGAAGCGACCCCCACCGACGTCGCCCGCTACTGCGCCATGATGATCGAACGGCACGGCTCCACGGTGTTCGAAGGCAAGGTCGGGACCGTGGCCCTGTCGGAAGAGGTGCAGATGGTCCGCGAGGTCCGCGCCGCCATCGGTGACCGTCCGCTGCAACTCGACGCCAACGGCGGCTGGACCGTCCCCACTGCGCGCGAGGCGCTGGCGCGGCTGGCCCCCTTCGACATCAGCTGGTTCGAAGAGCCTTGCGAGACCTACGAGGAGATGGCCGACCTCCGCCGCCATTCGCCGATAAGCTTCTCGGCCCATGCCATCGACCTTCCGAAAGCGCACGCGCTGCGCTGCCCCGACGCCATCGTGACCAACGTCAACGAACACGGCGGCATCGCGCGCACCCGCGACTTCATCCGCGCCTGCGAGGCGATGGGCGTCGGCTTCCGCTTCCATTCCGGCGAGACCGGGATCGCCTCGGCCGCCTACCTTCACCTCTCTGCCGCGCTGGAACATGTGCGGGGCGCAAGCCAGACGCTGTTCCACTGGTACGCCGACGACGTGATCGAGGGCGGCCCCTTCGCGCTGGAGGGTGGCGTCACGCAGGTGCCGACTGGACCGGGCCTTGGCGTCACGCTGGACCGCACGGCGCTGCAGCGCTGCCACGAGCGGTTCCTCGCCGAAGGCGCCTTCCCCAGTGGCCGCGAGGGCGGCTATGGCAGCGGCTTTCGCAAGCGTTAGCCACTGCCACAGGGATCATGCCGCAACGCCGTGCAGGTGGCCGCAGGCTGCGCCGACGTGGCGATGGTCCGATCCGCAGCAACCGCCGATGATCCGCAGGTTTGGCAGCAGGCGCGGAAACTCGGCATAAAGCGTGCCGAACTCTGCCGGGTCGCCATCATCAAGCTCGGTCGCCTCGTCCAGCTCGGCATGGCTCAGGCGCGAGGCATTGGCGCGGATCCCGCCGATCCGGTCGCGCATGGGGCCGGGAAGTGCCGTTCCGAAATGCGTCGGATGCGCGCAGTTGACCATGTAGAACAGCGGACTTCCCTTCGTCGCCGCCTCGACCGCCGCGATGGCTTCGTGCAGCGACATCCCCGAGATCAGCCGCCCGTCGGTCTCGACCGTGAAGCTGATCACATGCGGCAGGCCATGCCGCTTCGCTGCGCGGGCAATGCCGATGGCCTCGTCCGGATAGGTCATCGTCATCGCGGTCACCAGGTCCGCCCCGGCCTCGGCCAGCGCCGAGATCTGCGGGGCGTGGATCGCCTCTGCCTCGCTGGCACTCCGGACCGTGTCGATCCGGTAGCCGTCTCCCGAAGGCCCGACGAGCCCGTTCACAAGGATCGGAAGCTCCGCCGTCTCGTGCCGGTCGCGGAAGGCCTTGGCCCAGGACACCGCCTCGGCATTGATCCGGGCGATCCCCGCCGCGTCCAGCCCAAGTGCACCGGCCCAGCCCATGTTTGCCCGCCAGGTGGCGGTATCAAGGACGAAGCCCGTGCCCCCGGCCCGCGCCATGTCCAGGAAACGTGTGAACCAGCGGTCCAGGATCGCGCGACCCTCGGCATCCTCCAGAAGCACGAAGGACGCGAACTGCGGCAGATCACGCCCCTCGATGAAGATGGCAAAAGTCTCCAGCCCCGCGTCGGCGGGCCAGGGGCGGCTGGTCGTCATCAATCTGTCGATCCGTGTCATTCGGTCATCCAATCTTCGGTTTCATGATGACCGGCTTATGCGCTCCGCCGGGTTTTCCCGACAGCCAACCTGTGGTATAGTGGGCGCGTCAAGAAAAACCGTTTTCTAACAGTTGGTTGTGCGAGTGTCTTGCAGCGCGGCCCCATCCGGCTTCGCTGTCAACTCTACCGAGAGTCAACCAGATGGCAAACGACATCATCGACCGCCCCACCCGCGGCAAGCGCGAGCGCATTCTCGAGGTCGCCCATGACGCCGTGGTGGCCAAGGGCTTCGACGCTACCTCGATCGACGAGATCGCCGCCGCGGTCGAGATCAGCCGCGCCGGCTTCTTCTACCACTTCCCCGACAAGAACGCGCTCGCGCGGGCCCTGATAGAACGGCACATCCTGCAGGAAGCTGGGATGATCGAAGGCATCGTCACCCGCGCCGCGGAACTGTCCGACGATCCGCTGCAGCAGATGCTGATCACCCTTCGCCTGATGGCCGAGGCGTTCCAGGAGATTCCCGGCGGCTATCCCGGCTGCATCCTCGCCTCCGCCACCTATCAGGACCGGCTCTTCAACGCCGAGGTCAAGGCCGCGAACCGTCGCGCGCTCCTGTCCTTCCGCGCCCGCTTCGAGGTCCTGTTCCAGCGCATCGCCGAGACCTATCCCCCGCGCGAGCCGGTCGATCCCGCCGAACTGGCCGACCTCGTGAATGCGATCATGGAAGGCGCGATCATCCTGGCCCGGGGGATGGGCGATCCGCAGGTGCTGGTCCGCCAGGTCCTTCTGGCACGGCAGATGATCAAGGCGCTCTACCAGGGGTAAGCCCCTCTTGCAGCCCGGCAAAGGCCGCGCCACAAGGGGGCATGACGCCAGACATCCTCTGCATCGGCTCGGTCCTGTGGGACATCATCGGCCGTTCGCCCACCTCGATGCGGCTCGGGTCGGACGTGCCCGGGCGGATCACCCGGCTGCCCGGCGGGGTCGCCATGAACATCGCCATGACGCTCCGCCGCTTCGGGATGACCCCTGCCCTGCTGACGGCCATCGGCCGCGATGCCGAAGGCGACGAACTCGTTGCCGCCTGCGACCGGCTGGGACTGGTGACAGGGACGGTCTACCGCTCGGACGACCTGCCCACCGACCGCTACATGGCCGTGGAGGGTGCGAACGGCCTGATCGCCGCCATTGCCGACGCCCATTCGCTTGAAGCCGCCGGCGACAAGATCCTGCGCCCCCTCGCCGACGGCCGCCTTGGCACCGCCGAGGCCCCCTGGACCGGCCCCATCGCGCTGGACGGCAACCTGACCGAAGGCCTTCTGGCCGAGATCGCCGCCTCGGCGCTCTTTGCCGCCGCCGACCTGCGGGTGGCTCCGGCCTCGCCGGGTAAGGCGGGGCGCCTTTTGCCGCTCCTCGACCACCCTTCGGCGACGCTTTACGTGAACCTCGAAGAAGCGAACATCCTCAGCCGCAGCGAAGCCGCCACCGCGCCCGAGGCCGCCCAGGCGCTTCTTGCGCGGGGCGCGGGCCGCGTGCTGGTCACGAACGGCGGCGAACTTGCCGCCGAGGGTCGCCGAGGGGAAGGCGTGATCATGGGCCAGCCGCCGCGCGTCCTTGTGACCCGCGTCACAGGGGCAGGCGACACCTTCATGGCCGCGCATCTGGTCGCCGAACGGCGCGGGGCGAACCGGCAGGAAGCGCTGGACGAGGCCCTTCGCGCCGCGGCCACCTATGTCTCGGGGGATATCGGCTCATGACCTTCGACCGGATGACCTGGCTGAACCCGCCGCCCGAGGTGACGGTCAAGGACGGGACGCTCACCCTGACCACGGGCGACCGCACCGATTTCTGGCGCAAGACGCATTACGGCTTCATCCGCGACACCGGGCATTTCCTCCACCACCCCGTCACCGGCGACTTCACGGTCGAAGTCACCATCACCGCCCGCTACGAGGCGCTGTACGACCAGGCCGGACTGATGCTGCGGCTGGACGAGACGCGCTGGGTCAAGGCCGGGGTGGAGTACACCGACGGTCAGGCCTTCTTCTCCACCGTCATCACCAACGACCGCTCGGACTGGTCCATCGTCGCCCTGCCCTTCGCGGCCGACCGCCTGCGCCTGCGCCTGACCCGCCATGCCGACGCGATCCGGGTCCAGGTGCAACGGCCCGACGGCAGCTGGCTGATGACCCGGCTCGGCTATCTCGACGCCGGTCCCGCCCAGGTCGGCGTCATGGCCTGCTCGCCCGAGCGTGCGGGCTTCAACGCCAGTTTCCAGGACTATGCCTGCGGTCCTGCCATAGATCGGATGCTCCATGATTGACCTGCCGCTGACCCTTTCGCCCGAAGTCGCCGAAGCCCGTGCTTCTGGCGCCGCGATTGTTGCGCTTGAAAGCACGATCATCACCCACGGCATGCCTTTCCCGCAGAATGTGGAAACGGCCCGCCGGGTCGAGGCCGAGGTCCGCGCCCAAGGTGCGGTGCCCGCGACCATCGCCATCCTCGACCGCCGGATTCATGTCGGGCTGACGGACGCCGAACTTGATGGGCTGGGTCAGGCGAAAGGTGTGGCCAAGCTCTCCCGCGCCGACCTTGCGGCCTGTCTTGCAACGGGGGGCACCGGGGCCACCACCGTCGCCGCCACGATGATCTGCGCCCATCTGGCCGGGATCAGCGTCTTTGCCACCGGCGGCATCGGCGGCGTCCATCGCGGGGCCGAGACAAGCTTCGACATTTCCGCCGACCTGCGCGAACTGGCCGAAACCCCCGTCACCGTCGTCGCCGCCGGGGCCAAGGCGATCCTCGATTTGCCGAAGACGCTCGAATACCTCGAAACCCTTGGCGTGCCCGTCATCGCCTTCGGCCAGGACGAATTCCCCGCCTTCTGGTCGCGCGCCTCGGGTCTCAGGGCGCCGCTCCGCATGGACAGCGCCGCCGACATCGCCGCCGCCCACCTGATGCGCGTCCGCCTTGGCTTGCCCGGCGGACAGCTCGTCGCCAATCCGATCCCCGCCAGCGCCGAAATCCCCCGCGCCGAAATCACCCCGCATATCGAGGCCGCGCTGGCCGAAGCCGAGGCCAAGGGCATCGCCGCCAAGGCTGTCACGCCCTTCCTCCTCCAGCGGATTTTCGAGCTCACCCAAGGTCGTTCGCTGACCGCCAACATCGAGCTTGTCCTCAACAATGCCCGTCTGGGAGCTGCAATCGCCCGGGAACTGGCCGCATCGGCGTGAAATTCCAGTGTTAGGCCGCGCCTGCCATTGCGCTGCCAAGGCCGGACCACCTAGATAGGTGCCGAAGGGGACATTCTCACGTGACTGATCCGCACTCCCACCACCGGCGCGGCTTTTTCGCCAGCCTGCGCGCCAGCTTCCTGACGGGGCTGGTCGTCGTCCTGCCCATCGGTCTCACGATCTACATCGTCTGGGCCTTCATCGGCTGGCTCGACGGCTGGATCCTGCCTCTCATCCCCGCCTACTGGCAACCCGATGCCGTCATCGGCCGCTGGTTCGGCCCGGAATACGAATTCCCCGTCCGCGGCGTCGGCGTTCTTGTCTTCCTCGTCGTCACCATCATCATCGGCTGGCTCGCCAAGGGCCTGATCGGCCGCTCGGTCATCCGCTCGGGCGAGGACCTGGTCGACCGCATGCCCGTCGTCCGCTCGGTCTACGGCGCGATCAAGCAGATTGCCGAGACCTTTTTCAACAAGAAGGAAAAAAGCTTCGACAAGGTCGTCCTGGTCGAGTTTCCCCGCGCCGGTTCCTGGGCGCTTGGCTTCATGTCGACCCGGCCCAAGGGCGAACTCGCCGAACGGCTCGCTGCCATCGGCCCCGACATGTCGGCGGTCTTCGTGGGCCTTACCCCCTTCACCAGCGGGATGCTTCTCTTCGTGCCCACCAAGGACCTGATCGTCATGGACATGGGCGTCGATGACGCGGCCAAGCTGATCGTCTCGGGCGGGCTCGTCTATCCGATGCCGAAAGAGCCCCTCGTCTAGGCCAGCAGGCCCCGAAGGTCGGCGGTCGGCTCCTGCCCGATCCGTTGGCCGCCCTCGGCCAGGAAGTTTTCCGCCGCGACCCGGCCTGCGGCCTTCAGTCGGCCCAGAAGAAGCGGCGTCGGAGACAGCTTCGAATCCGCCGACAGCTCGTTCATCAGCCCGTCGTCCGCGACCATGTGGATGTTGACCGCCTTCATCGTGCCCCGTTCCAGCCGGCCCTCGGCGATCAGGCGGCGGACGAAGTTGATGGCGCGCAACTCGCCCAGCAGGCTGGCGTTGAAGCTGATCTCGTTGATCCGGTTCTGGATGTCCAATGGCGTGTCCGGGATGTGCTCGGTCCGCATCGGGTTGATCGACACCACCAGCACATCGTCGGGCAGTTCGGGCTCATACAACGGGAAGAGCGCCGGGTTTCCGGAATAACCGCCGTCCCAATAGGCCTCGCCGCCGATCTCGACCGTCTGGAACACGGTCGGCAGGCAGGCTGAAGCGAGGATCGCCTCGGGCGTGATCTCCCGGCTGCGGAACACCTTGATCTTCCCGGTCCGCACATTCGTCGCGGTGATGAAAAGCTTCGGCCCGCTCTCGGTGCAGACATGGCTGAAGTTCAGATCCCGCACCACCGGCTCCAGCGGGTTCTGCCAGCGGCTGCCGAAAAGGTAGGGCGAATACAGCTGCGCCGCGACGCCCTGGGGCGAGAAGGGCAGCATGGCCGCGCTGGCCGTCTGCCAGAAGCGGATCGCGGGCAGGAAGGCCGCCAGCCAGGGCAGCATCCGGAAATCACCGATCTCGCCCACCTGCTCCCAAAGCCGGTCAAGCCGCGCGCGGGCCGCAGTCCGCCCGCCGGCGATCAGCCCCGCCTTCAGCGCAGCGCCGTTCAACGCGCCCGCCGAAGTGCCCGAGATCCCCTCGATCTCCAGGTCCTCCTCTTCCAGGAGCCGGTCAAGGACACCCCAGGTGAAGGCGCCATGCGCGCCCCCGCCCTGCAGCGCCAGGCTGACCCGCCTCACAGCGCGGTCCATCCGCCGTCCACGCTGATGGTCGTACCGGTGACCTGATCGGCCGCGCCCGAACACAGGTAGACCGCCGTTCCCCCGATCTGCTCGACCGTCGCGAACTGGCGGCTGGGCTGGCGGAGCAGCATAACTTCGCGGATTACCGTTTCGCGGTCCATGTTGTGCACCTTCATCTGCTCGGGAATCTGCGCTTCGACCAGGGGCGTCAGCACATAGCCCGGGCAAATCGCGTTGCAGGTGATCCCCTGCCCCGCCGTCTCCAGGGCAACGGTTTTCGACAAGCCGACAATTCCATGCTTGGCCGCGATGTAGGCGGACTTGTAGGGCGAGGCGGTCAGCCCATGCGCCGAAGCGATATTGACCACCCGGCCCCAGCCCTTCTTGCGCATTCCGGGCAACGCGGCGGCGATGGTGTGGAAGGCCGAGCTGAGGTTGATCGCCAGGATCGCATCCCATTTCTCGACCGGAAAGTCCTCGACCGGGCTGACGTACTGGATGCCCGCGTTGTTCACCAGAATGTCGCAGCCTCCGGCCTTCTCGACCAGCCCGCGGCACTCGGCCCCCTTGGACATGTCCGCCGCGATGTACCGCGCCGCCACTCCGTGCCGGACACCCAGTTCGGCCGCCAGTTCGTGATCCTCGGGCCGGTCGGTGAAGCTGTTCAGAATCACCTCGGCCCCGGCTGCTGCCAGCGCCTCGGCCACACCGAGGCCAATGCCCGAATTCGATCCCGTGATGATCGCCCGCTTGCCGGTCAACTGCATCCCACACCCCTATGCTGCATCTGCAAAGGGATCATAGGGCGGCTTTTGTTCCTGACTCCAGTCGAAAGGCACAAAAAAACGCCGGCGCAAGGCCGGCGTTAAGTCTTTGAGGCAGGTTTCATACAGGCAAGAAACCTATCGAGCAGTAAGGCCTTTATAGTCCCCTCTCCGCCGATGGCCAAGCTAAAAGTTTGAATTGATTCAATCTCCGTCCTAGTCTCGCGGCACACAACCGCTGGATAGGGGAGGCATTACGGGATGGGACGGGAAACGAGCGCCGGTTTGCGCAGGATTGGGCTTACCGCGGCACTGGCACTTTTTGCCGCAGCCGCGCAGGCGGAACCGATGCACGGCATAGCTATGTATGGCGAACCTGCCCTCCCCCCGGATTTTGTGTCGCTTCCCCAGGCGAACCCGGATGCCCCCAAGGGCGGCACCTACCGCTGGGGTGAGGCGGGCAGCTATGACAGCTTCAACCCCTTCGTGACCAAGGGCCGGGCCGCCATCGGCATCTCCACCCTTACGGTCGAGACGCTGATGGGCCGGAATTATGACGAAGCCTTCTCGCTTTACGGGCTTCTGGCCGAATCGATAGATACGGACGAGGGCCGTACCTACGTCGAATTCACCCTGCGCTCCGAGGCCCGATTCTCGGATGGCTCGCCCGTCACGGTCGAGGACGTCATGTGGTCGATGGAAACGCTGGGGACGCAAGGAAACCCGCGCTACGCCGCCGCGTGGAAGAAGATCGCCACGATGGAAAAGACGGGCGAACGCTCCGTCCGCTTCACCTTCAACGTTGAAGACCGTGAACTGCCGCTCATTCTGGGCCTGCGCCCGATCCTGAAGAAGGCGCAGTGGGACGGGAAGGACTTCGCCGAGGCGACGATGGAGGTGCCCATCGGCTCTGGCCCCTATGTCCTCGACTCCTCCGAGCTCGGCGTCCAGGTGACCTACAGGCGCAATCCCGACTGGTGGGGCAAGGACCTCGCGTTCAATCGCGGCCAGTGGAATTTCGACGAGATCCGCTACGATTACTATGCGAACCCCCAGGCCATCTTCGAAGCCTTCAAGGCCGGCCAGGTCTCGGCCTACCGCGAGGCCAATGTCGCCAAGTGGCAGTCCTCCTACGACTTCCCTGCCGTGGCCTCGGGCGACGTGATCAAGGCGGAAATCCCGCACGGCCGGCCCTCGGGGATCGAGGGCTTCGTGATGAACACGCGCAAGCCCCTTTTCGCCGACTGGCGCGTGCGCGAGGCGCTGATCCTCGCCTTCAACTTCGAATTCATCAACCAGACGCTCAACGCCGGGGTGCTCCCCCGGATTCCGTCCTACTTCGGGAACTCCTTCCTTGCGATGGAGCCCGGCAAGCCCGCCGAAGGCCGGGAGCTGGAACTCCTCCAGCCCTTCGCCGCCGAGCTTCCCCCGGGCGCGATCGAGGGCTATGCGCTGCCGGTGTCCGAAGGCGACCAGACCAACCGCAAGAACATCCGCGCCGCCGCACAGCTCTTGGAGGAAGCGGGCTGGACCGTCGGTGACGATGGCATCCTGAAGAATGCCAAGGGAGAGCCCTTCGCCTTCGAGATCCTCCTCGTCACTGGCCAGGACGAGATGGCCTCTGCCGCCGAAGTCTACATCGAGGCGCTGAAGGCGCTTGGCATTCAGGCCCGTCTGACCAAGGTCGACGACGCCCAGTACAAGGACCGGACCACGAACTACGACTTCGAGATGACCCACTACATCCGGTCGCTCTCGCTCTCCCCCGGCAACGAACAGCTTCTCTACTGGGGCGCGGCGGGCGTCACCGAGCCCGGAACCCGGAACTGGATGGGCGTGAACTCGCCCGCGGTCGAGGCGATGATCGCCGCCATGCTCAAGGCGCCGAACACCGACGAATTCACCGCCGCCACCAAGGCGCTCGATCGGGTGCTGACTTCCGGCCGCTACGTGATCCCGATCTGGTACTCGGACGTATCCCGCTTGGCATACTCCGCCGACCTGAAGTATTCCGAGAAAGTGCCACTCTACGGTGACTGGTCCGGCTTCCTGCCGGACACCTGGTGGTACGAGGCAAAGTGACGAGGCAAAGAGCAATGAAGAAACTGGCACTTCTGGCCGTTCTGGCCGCACTTGCGGGCTGCAACACCATCGCGGGCATGGGCGAGGACGTCTCCGCCGGCGCGCGCACGGTGCAGGACGCGTTCTGATCGGCACGGCCCCCGCTGGACGGGGGCCACTGCCGTTTCAGCGGCCGGGACAACACTCGGCCGCCCTTCCCTCCGGCAACCGGATCACCGTGACCGAGCAATGCGCCACGGCCACCCCCTTCGCGCTGACCGACCCCATCGCGAAGTGGTCCACCTGGTTTGCCGTGGCATAGTCGATGACCGCCTGGCCGGACTTCCGAAGCCCACGATGTGAAGCCTCGAAACCGCTCCCGGTGCCCGCATTCCGGACCCAACCGGGTCGCGGCCCGCCCCGTCAAACCGGGTCCGGTCACACCAGCGACGTGACCCAGAGAAGGGTCGCGTCATCTTCGGACAGGCTGATCACGTTGTGCCCCATCGCCGCGTCGTAGTAGGCACTGTCGCCCCGGCGCAGCTCCACGGGCTCGTAGAACTCGGTGTACAGCCGGATCACGCCGGTCAGCACGTAGAGGAACTCCTCCCCGTCGTGCCGGACCCAGCCATCGAATTCATCCAGATCCCGTGCCCGGATCACCGCGCGGTAGGGCAACATCTGCTTCTTCGTCAGCCCGCTGGCCAGAAGCTCATGCTCATAGGTGACTGTCGCCTGAGACTGCCCCTCGCCCGCCTTCGTCACCGCCATCCGACCCATTACCTGCTGCTTCGACGGCGGCGTGAAAAGCTGCGGGACGGAAATCGCCAGCCCTCCGGCAAGCTTCTTCAAGGCCTCATAGGTCGGGCTCATCTGGCCGTTCTCGATCTTCGACAGGGTCGACCGCGCGAGCCCCGCCCGGTTCGCCGCCTCCTCCAGCGTCCAGCCGAGCGAGCGGCGCAGCTCCCGCACCCGCTCGCCCAGGTTCAACGGTTCCACATGGGCCTCGCCCCCGGCCTCGCGCGCCACGCGGATCATGCTTTTCGGATCGGTCAAAGCCATGCCTCCCGATAGTCCAGCCGCCCAAAGCTTGCAACTGCCGCGCGGGCTTCCTACCCATGTCCCATGCTGTCCGTCATCGACACCCGCCCGTTCCCAAAGGCGCCTCCGGCCTTCAACCTCGCCGGCCACGTCCTCGCCCGCGCCGCAACGCTCGACAAACCGGCGCTGACAATCCTCCACCCCGACCGCGACGAAACCCTTACCTACGCCGATCTCCTCCACCTCACCCGCTCCACCGCCACCGCCCTCCTTTCCCAGGGCCTGAGCCCCGGCGACCGCATCCTCCTCCGCCTCGGCAACACCCTCGCCTTCCCGATCCTCTACCTCGGCGCGATCTGGGCGGGCCTCGTCCCCATCCCCACTTCTGCCGCCCTGACCGGGCCGGAAATCACAAAGCTCTCCGCCCTCGGCACCCCCAAACTCATCGCGGCAGAACCGGGCATTCCGCTCCCAGACCACCCGGCCCCCATCGTCACCCCCGACCTCGCCGCCTGGTCCCAGCTTCCACCCGCTGCCCTCCACGAAAGCGACCCGGAGCGCGAGGCCTACATCATCTTCACCTCCGGCACCTCGGGCACGCCGATGGCCGTCAGCCACGCCCACCGCGCCATCCTTGCGCGCAGCCAGATGCACCAGCACTGGGAGGGCCTGACCGACACCGACCGCCTCCTCCACGCCGGAGCGCTCAACTGGACCTATACCCTCGGCACCGGCCTCCTCGACCCCTGGACCGTCGGCGCCACCGCCCTGATCCCCGCCGCAGGAACGCCTGCCACCGACCTCCCCGCCCTCATGGCGCGCGCTCA
>Ga0208243_1000383_pt1 | contig 26276 bp, 24 predicted proteins | sample Subbio2Aug_QV12A_FD_184826 | JGI IMG/M metagenome (GOLD analysis project Ga0208243, IMG submission 184826) | Serpentinite rock and fluid subsurface biosphere microbial communities from McLaughlin Reserve, California, USA - CR12Aug_QV12A (SPAdes) | ecosystem: Environmental > Terrestrial > Deep... | reverse complement strand
CATATTTGCGATAAAATCAGCTTTCCAACGGCTTAGCACTGGTTGTGCGATATCATATTTCTTTGAAATTTCAGCCAATGTACTGTCTTCTCTTATGATTTCCAGTACCACTGCTGCTTTTTCTTCTGGGCTCCAATTTCTTCTTTTTCTACTCATACCTATATCATAACTTATTTTCGAGAATTTGTGTCCAACTCTATGTGTACATTATATATTTGCTTCAGCGCTGTCATATAGCTTGCTTCAGTTGTTAATGAGACACGAAATTGATAAGAATAATAATATAGGAAAAAGAAGCTGGAAAGTATAATAAAAAGTGCTATAATACCATCAATTTTTTTTAAACATTTGGTTATTTCCTTTCCATAGCTCATTGACTTTTTCATTAATTTTTGATTTTCATCACAAATAATTTCTTTCATTTTAACCCCCTGATTTTTAAATTGAATTTTTAATAAAAATATATAATCAACATTTATAATTTCTTCTGAATAATATTTGATTAAATGTAAAAGTTCTTTCAATGACAACATTAATAAAAACATTTATAGGACTATCTTTATAATTAATTCACCACTATTACGCTTAGATAAATACATCTTATATTCCATTTCATTATTTTTCAATAATTGTTTTATTTCATAAATCGACATTTGTTACTTTTGTTGATACAAATAAATAATGTTATCAACCAAACCAAGAAAGCCTGACCAATACATACTTAATTTATTCATGTCGATAAATTCTATAGCATAAAAATTGTTACTTTAATAAAAATAAAAATTTGACTGTAAATTTTTACTATTTTAATTAACACTAAATTACAAAGGGTACGGATTTTAGATATCCTATAAATAAAGCAGGGAAACTATTTTCATAGCTTCCCCCTTATCTACTGTCATACTTTTCATTGGCCTTCACTGCCTGTAAAAATTTAAATAATGATTTGCCATTCCTCGCATTAGTGGATTTAATATGGGCGAAATTACCCCGCCTTATGCAAAGTAAACCTCAGAAAATAGGAAAAATAGTATACTTTCTTCCGGTTTTACTTCGCATAATGTCCAGACTATTTCAAACTGGACAGCCATTCAAGAAGCGAGGCATCCCTGCTCCAGTCTGTCCGAAGCATGGGGACGGTTCTGTTGCTTCCTATGAATTAAAAATATAAGTTTTACCTAACAAAAGGGTGACAGGAGAATCGTCCCCCTATCACCTTAGTAACCCTTTTCAACATTTATAACATTTGTTATATTATCACCCTTTATGTACTGCTTCATATTTTCTAGAATCATCCTATACTTTCTATCATTCCTTAGCTCTGAAATCCATGAATTGTGTGGGGTTATAATTACCCTATCAAAATCCCATAATGGATTAGTGCTTGGCAATGGCTCTTCTTCAAAGACATCAAGAGCAGCACCCATTAAATTACCCTCTTGAAGGTGCTTTACAAGGGCTTTTTCATTTATAATGCTTCCTCTACTAACATTTATCAACACTGCCTCTGACTTCATCGCCTTTAGCTCTGCTTCATCAATCAGGTGGTGGGTAGCCTCTGTGTAGGGAATAGTTAGGATAACCACATCACTTTTAGCTAGGACCTTCTTCAGCTCTGTTATGGAATAGCAGGTGTCAAAATACTCAACAGGTGTTCCCTTTGTATTTACACCAATAATATTTACATCGAAGCCCTGTAGACGTTTGGCAGATTCCTGTCCAATACTGCCTGTTCCTATAAAAGCCACTGTCTTTCCGTAAAGCTCCAATACATCCTTATTCATTTTCCAAAGCTTCTTATCCTGCTGCTGGTATAATAGTCTGCTCTTTTTATAAATCTCCAGGACCTTCATTACTACCCATTCACCCATCGGTATACTATAGCCACCACGATTGTTACTCAGCATAATTTTGTTTTTCCTGACTATCTCCATAGGCACCTGATCTATACCTATACTAGATAGTTGAATCCATTTTAGCATCTTCATTTTACTTATATCTAGGGTTTTAAAGGGGTTGTAGCATACCAATATCTCTACATCCTCCATAGCCTCTGTGTATTCAATTCCATTCTCATCGACTATAAGCATCTCATAGCCCAGCTGGCGTATGGCCTCCATCTCTTCCTTGCCGTAGTCATATGTAAATAAAGCCTTCATATTAGCATCCTCCTTTTGGAAGCATTGGGACGGTTCTGTTGCTTCCCTTTTTTTATTCTTAAACATTTGGAGGTGACAAGAGAACCCTCACTTTGTCACCAGAATTTTCTTGACCTAATAACTAATATTTCTATGTAATTAATATTATACCCTTTTTATGAGACATGTTAAATCTTCGTAAAAAAGAGGCTATCGCCTAGACGATGCCTCATGATACTATTTCCTTAATGCTATATCTGTTAATACTGCATTTTTATTTCTTTCCTTAACCCGCTCTATAGACCATTCGTTTTGAAATAATAGAACTGGTCTTTCATCTTCATCCTGTACAATTAGGGTATCCATAGTCACTCCGAATTCATCAGCGTCAAAGCTTTCCATCTCTACCCAGCGGATATGCTTGTATGGCAGCTGCTGCATGCTTATATCTACACCATACTCATTTTGTAGTCTATATTCTAAAACCTCGAATTGTAAAATACCTACAACCCCTACAATTAATTCCTCTGTACCGATAAATGGTCTCTTAAATACCTGTATAGAGCCCTCCTCTGCCAGCTGGCTGATTCCCTTCATAAATTGCTTTCTCTTCATGGAGTTTTTAGCATATATCTTGGCAAAGTGCTCTGGTGCAAATACTGGTATTCCCTGGTATTGAAGCTTAGATTGGTCCTCACATAGGGTGTCACCAATTCTAAAAATACCCGGATCATGAACACCGATGATATCCCCTGGGTAGGCCTCCTCTACAACAACTCTGTCCTGTGCTAGGAACTGTGTTGGCTGTGATAGACGTACCTTCTTGTTTTCTTGTACGTGATTTACCTGCATACCTTTTTGGAATTTACCTGAGCAAATTCTTATAAAGGCGATTCTGTCTCTATGGGTTGGGTTCATATTTGCTTGAATTTTAAATACAAAGCCTGTGAAGTTAGGTGTTTCTGGATCAACCTCACCTAGGTTGCTTTCTCTAGGTAATGGTGGTGGTGTTAGCGCTAGGAACTTCTCTAGGAAGGGTTGAACCCCAAAGTTTGTCATTGCACTTCCAAAAAACACTGGAGTTAAGTCGCCCTTAAGTATTTTATTTAAATCAAAGTCATCCCCTGCTCCATCTAAAAGCTCAATATCCTCCATCAATTGCTGATGCAGCTGAGCTCCTAATAGGTCCTTGAAATTTTGGTCGGTTACATCACCCTTAAGAGATGAAACCACTGACTGACCATGATTCCCATCACTAAATACCTCTATTTGTGATAGCTGTCTATTAAATACTCCTTTAAAATTCCCGTCTGTACCAATTGGCCAGTTTACTGGATATGCCCTAATACCTAATACGCTTTCAATCTCTTCGATTAGCTCAAAGGGATTCTTTCCGGCACGGTCCAGCTTGTTTATAAAGGTAAAGATAGGTATACCTCTCATTTTACATACATGGAACAGCTTTTTTGTCTGTGCCTCAACACCCTTTGCGCAGTCAATAACCATTACAGCGCTATCGGCAGCCATCAATGTTCTGTAAGTGTCCTCACTGAAATCCTGATGTCCAGGGGTATCTAATATATTTATACAATAGCCATCATAATCGAATTGCAGAACACTGGAGGTTACAGAGATACCTCTTTGCTTTTCTATTTCCATCCAGTCAGAAACAGCGTGCTTTTGCGCTCTTCTGGACTTAACTGAACCAGCCAAGCGAATTGCGCCCCCGTATAATAATAGCTTTTCAGTTAGAGTTGTTTTTCCGGCGTCGGGATGTGATATTATTGCAAAGGTTCTTCTTCTTCGCACTTCATTAATAAAATCAATTTGTTGCGTCATCTTCGATCCTCTTTCTATGGGTTATTCTAATTCTTCTCAATACAACTGATTTTAACTTTTTGAGTTTCCTATGTCAACAGTAGACAGCGTTTATTGACTAAATTACGGACTACATAATAAAAGATATGGTCATCTATACCATATCTTTTCTAAACTAATGTTATTTTAACACATTTTCTTTATAAAAACTTGATTTTTTTAATGCAAGGCCAAGAGGGATGAATAATGCTGCTCCGCCAAAGCCTTGAAGCAGGTCACTTGGGAAGCCAGTAGCTAGGGCTGCTGCAAAATCACCATACATAATGGTTGCTGTAACTAAATAACCGCTTGCCATCCAGATTGCACCAACTGCCATTGCTAAGATATTTCTAATATTAAATATTGATTCCTTTTGTTGATCTGCGATAGCTCCTACCATATAACCCATCAAGCCCTTAATTATTAAGGTTGGTAATGCATATGCAGTATATCCCAATAGTAAATCGGCTAATGCAGAGCCAATTCCTGCCGCTGCTGCTCCATGACGCTTACCGAATAAAATGGCTGCTAAAAATATCATACTATCGCCCAAGTGAATATAACCCTGTGTAGCTGGTATAGGTACCTTTATTATCATAGTAGCAACTGCAACCAAAGCAGTTAATAGTCCAATTAATGTTAAATCCCTTACTGTTAATTGATTTTTCATACTATATCTCCCCTTACAATTGTATGTATATTGTATCGTTCCTTGGATACAATTTTATTTTAGCATAAAAAATCACTACTGTAAATCATAAAAATCCATGAATTTCAACATTCTTCGTATCGATACAATTATTATTTTGAAAAGTTAGCTACGAAAATTGGTCTATATACCAGTCTTCCATTTACTCTACAGCTTTCCATCAGTGAAAGCTTGTTAACTATGATAGCACGGTCCTCAAGCTTAAGCTCCCTTTCAATTTCCCCTAGGGCAGAGTTTAATAAAATCTCCCTCCCAAGGGTCAAATGTGGATTATAATCCTTTTCTTCTTTAGGAAAGCCATTTAAGCCTAAGTGCTCTTCCATTACATTATATAGCTCCTGAAGCTTATCTGCATTGCCCTTGACCCCTGTCCATAAAATAACCTTGTTCTTTCTCTGAAAAACCCCTAAGCCAGCAGTTTGCAATTCAAAGGGCTTTAGTTCCTTAACGGCTTCTAAAATAGCTTTTTGTATTCTCTTAAGCATTTCTTCTGAAGCCACACCTATAAAGCGTACTGTTAAATGAAGATTTTCTTTTGCTGAAAATTTACCACCGCAACTATGCTTTTTGGCAGTCTCCTGTATGCTACTAAGATACTCTTTTACATCCTCCGACAGCTCAATAGCAATAAATACCCTCATTATATCCACCTCTGTATGCAAATTAAATATTCTTAGGGCGATTAGCTCTTTTACCTGAAATATGCTCTGCATCAATTTTTACTACTAAGGTAGCATTTCCAGACCTACTAATATACTCCATACCTTCCTTTTCAAAGCCTGGACTAAGTCTTTCTACTATTAGCTGTAGTGCCTCTAGCTTTTCAGCCTCTTCCACCACCTCCGCCTTTCCAAATACAACAACGCTTTCAAAGGTGGTTGTAAAGCGTTGAGGAATTATCTCATTGCCACCATATATTGTAAAGCACACCCTGTTATTAGCTTTTATATTATCCAGCTTATAGCCCTCTAGGGCACAGTGAAAATATATTTTTTTATTACTATAGACATAATTCACAGGTACACCGTAGGGCTGCCCCTCCTGGTCAACTGTTGAAAATATTCCTACATCATGCTTATGCAGTAGCTCTTCTGCCTCCTCTAATGATATTGCTTTATCATTTCTTCTCATCTCTCTCATCATAACGCCCCCTAATATTTGATGATATTATTATACACCGAAAAACATTTTAGTATATACAAAATGGTTTCTACATAATATGTTATATTTCTATTTCCCGGGAAAAATAAGTCGAAGTTTAAGTAGGAACGTTTTTGTGTTTACGGAATGTCGACAAAATCTCCTGATATTTCAGAAAAGATTTACATCTAACTCTAAAGAATATGCTATAATCAAAATAACATGATTACTACAATATAGTTACATGCATCTAGTTTAATGCAGATGAAGGGCTAAAGCATTAGAAATAACCAAGTATAAGGAGGTGCCTATATGGCATTTGAGCTTAATAAAATCGCTGCTTTAGGTAAGGGGCTAAAAATCAATGTAGGTAAGAATGGTGTCAGCATTAGTGGAAAGGTGAAGAAGCTTAAGCTTTCAATTGGACCAAAAGGTCTCACTGCATCAGGACCTATACCCGGCACTGATATTAACTACTCTCAAAGGGTACCATTTCCAAAGAAGAAAAAGGCTAGCTTAGAGGTTATAGAAAAGGGCACCAGTGCAGTTTTTCTCACTCAGGAATACCCCAAGGAGTTAAGAAGCAGCTATTATTACATACAATCAATACTTGGTGGCTTAGGAATTCTACTTGTCTTCATCACCTTTAAGTATCCTTATGCCTTTATTGCTGGTATTGCCTGTATTTATGGTAAAAGCTATTGGCGAAAATTGACTGACCCTGCACTGCATCATTATAAAAATGCCTTCAAAAGCTTTAGAAGCAAAAAATATGGTAGCTGCATAGAGGAAATAAACAAAGTATTAAAAGCTCCTGCTATGAATAGGGACTTAATGCTGGTTAAGGCTGAGTGCTATTTAGAGCTGGAGGATTTCGGCTCTGCCCATTCAGTTTATAGTAAATATTTTAATATTAAGGACCTTAAGAGCCTTAATTCAAAGGAATACATCCCTGCAATAATGAACGCTGCAATATTATGTGTCGAAAGAGAGGATAGTCAGCTATTGTTGAAATTGGCTGAGGCATTGCCGGATGAAACTCTTGATAAGGTAGATTATAAGGTTTGGAAGCATTACTTCAGAGGTGTTGCCTTCATGGGTCAGAAGGATTATCAGGTAGCCATAGACGCCTTTAAAAATGCTGTCGGCAAAAAGCAGAAGCTGGAGGAGCCCTTAATAGATTGCCATTACCAAATGGGTATATGTCATTTCCTCTTAGGCAAGACCAGCTTAGCTAAGCAAGCCTTTCAAAAGGTCTATAGCTTTAATACTGGCTATAAAAACATTTCTAGTATTTACAATCGTATTAATAAGGGCGAAGGTATCGAGGAATTTATTTAGTAAAGAATGCTATAGATAAATACAACAGATGCTAATAAATAAAGCTGCCTAGATGCTTCTACATCATATAGGCAGCTTTTACTATTTTAATGCTATTTTGCCTCACTAAGCTTTATAAAGAGTTCAATATCCTCCGCCACAAGCTTTAATGAGCTTCTCCAGAAGCTTATATCAGTTACATCTATATCCATTATTTTTGCTACATCCTCTATACTCATTTTTCCTGTTGCTGCCAATAGCTCCTTATATCTTTGTGGGAAGCCGCTTCTATTCTTTAGATACAATGAATACAGTCCTTTTGAAAACAATAGTCCAAAGGCATAAGGGAAATTGTAAAAATGTCTCGTTGGATAATAGTAATGAACCTTATTCACCCACATGTATTCATGCAGGAAATTATGATCAAGGCCATTACCATAGGCTGTTTTTTGAGCCTCCAGCATTATCTCATTTAGCTCCTTTACCGAAAGGTTATGATCTATCCTACGATCAAATACTGCTGTTTCAAATAGGTATCTACTATAAATATCAACTATCACCTGTGCTGCTTGTGTAATTTCATTTTCCAATATAGCAAAGCTATCCTCTTTAGAGGCTCTTTCCAAGGCATCCTTAACTAGTATGGTTTCAGCAAAAATTGAAGCAGTCTCTGCCAATGGCATAGGATACGTGCTGTTTAGAATACTTTCCTCAATTAAACATTGTCCATGATACCCATGACCCAGTTCGTGAGCTAAGGTAGTAACATTCTTGAAGCTTCCATCAAAATTTACTAATATCCTACTCTCCTTTATAGGATGAATATTTGAACAGAAGGCTCCACCGCTTTTACCTGGATATACTTCAGAATCTATCCAATTGTTGTCAAAGGCTCTTTTAACATATTGTCCAAGCTCTGGATTAAAATTATTGAAATTACCAATTATATAATCTCGTGCCTCCTCTAGGGTAAAGGTCAGATTGCTTTCACCCATAGGAGCAAAAAGATCATAGAAGGGTAGACCGTAAGCATGGCCTAACAGCTCAGCCTTTCTCTTAAAGAATCTATGGAAGCTAGGTAAGCTCTCTACCATAGCAGTAAGCATTGCCTCCAAGGTTTCCCTTTTCATTCTTGAGTTAACTAGAGTTTCCTCAAGTGGAGAGCCAGCACCCCTTAATTTCCCTATAGTTATAGTTTCGCCCTTTATACCATTTAGGCAGGCGGCTGAGGATTCAGCAATTTTTTCATAGGCCTTTAACTCAGCTTCATAGGCAAGTCTTCTGACCTCAGGACTTTTATGAAAGGCCATATTTCTAACCTCAGGCAGAGGCAAGGATTTTTCCTCTCCATTAATATTTATATCCACCAATAATGTCGCTGTGAGTACCTGTTGAAGCTTTGACCAAGCCTTGCCCCCAGTATTGGACATCTTAGCAATAATATACTCCTCCTGATCACTTAGTAGGGTCTTACTTTTAGATACCAGCTCCTTTAGATAAAAGCCATGCTCCTGAAGTAGCCTTGAGGAGATAATCACAGCCTCCAAATTTTCTATTTTACTTAACCATTTCTGGAATAACACCTGCCACTTTGTAAACTCAGAGACTCTTTCTTGAATTTTGCCCAGGCTTCCAGCTGCCTTGTCATTTTTTGCATTTACACTCAGGTTAAGATGTGAAAAAACCAGAAGCTTTATGACATGATTTGTAATATCAATTTCCATATTAATATACTCTTCTATTTTTCTTACCGGCTCAGTAGCAGAATCTAGATTTCCGCCAGCCCATTCCTTCATTATACCTATGTAATCCTCTACCCTTTTAAAATCCCGTTGTAGTGCCTCATCCTCAAAGGAGGAATATAGCTTACTTAAATCCCATCTCATTTTATAACACCCCTTTAAATAAATTTGTATGTAGAACTTTTTTATACCCCTTAAAATATTATCTCGTAAATCGAAATACTTTTCAATATATTTATAATATTTTGATTATATTAATAAGTGCAAAAAAATAACCTCATAAAGAGGTTATTCCTTTTCTATCAATCTAATGCCATCAGGCGATTGCTGTATTAATTTTTCCTTCAGTAATCTTCCAATTCCTCTTTTAAATGCATTTTTACTCATGGAGAAATACCTTTTTATATCATCTGGATCACTCTTATCGTTTAAAGGTAAGAAGCCCTGCTTAACCTTAAGCAGCTGAAGGATTTCTTCTGCATCTACATCCATTTGCTGATGAGCCAGTAGCTTTGTTGATAAGTCGACCCTACCATCCTCCCTAACCCTAATAACCCTAAAGCTATCCTGATCACCAACCTGGTAATCCTTATATTTCTCTGAATTATGTACAAAGCCAAAGTATTTATCCTCTATAGCAATAAAGGCACCTAAATTCTCATTTACACTATATACAGTGCCCACTACAGTTTCCCCGGGCTTATACTCTCCACCTGTAGTTAAGCAGTCATCAACCCTCATTGTTGCACATAAACGCTCAGTTTTATCTAAATATATTTTAGCTAGATACCCCTTACCTACCTTAACCCTTGTTGTCTGTTCCCTTAGGGGCAAAAATAGATCCTTGCTTAAGCCCCAATCCATAAAGGCTCCTATTGGAGTTACATCCACAACCTTAAGATAAAGCATATCTCCAACCTCTGCTATAGGCTTCTTTATAGTAGCAATTAACCTATCCTCTGAGTCTCTGTAGATAAATACATTAACAATGTCGCCCTCTCTTAATTCCTCTGGCACATCCTTTTTAGGTAGCAGTATATCTCCTGATTCACCATCTCCCTCAAGAAAGGCGCCTACGCTAGTTAATCTATCAACCTTTAAGGAGTTCTTTTTTCCTATCTTTATTTTCAAATTAATCCACCTCGTATATTTACTTTGCATTTCATATTGTATCATATATTTTATTATTGTGTTGGTATATTTTACATTTATTTTGTACCCCAAAGCAATGACTTATACCAATTGAGTTTCATTTTTACAACCTATCAATCAACTGAGTGACTGGCATAAGGCAAATCATTTTTTGACTTCTCCAACTATTCAAGGATTATCTACATATACTGAGGGTTATATTCAATAATTATTACAGAATAAGCTATTTAATAAAATTGCGACAGTGGGACTTTCTAAATTCCACTGTCGCAAGGCTTACTACTTTTTATTCAATAGACCTTTTTCAGCCATTTCTACCATTCTCTTAGTCATATTTCCTCCCAGCTTACCACCTTTAAAAACATTGGTGCCAGGAGTTGTTAGGCTTCCATCCTTTTGACCAAAATTTGCATCTATTCCAAGCTCATTTGCAATTTCTAGCTTTAACTGATTTAATGCCAGCATAGCATTTGGATCTACTGGACCTTTTCTCATATATACACTCCCTTAGTTATATTTAATGCCTAATATTATTGTTTAACTAAAGGGCATTATCATGTAAGGAAATTATAGGTTTATATATGAATATCAGTAAAGCGCTTAGTGTATTTTCGATATAATAGAGCCTTTACTATATAATACATAATTACTGATGCTATTGTAATTATAAATGCTATTGTATGCGGCTCTGGAGCTATAATTCGTATCACTAGAAATAAAATACCACCATAGATTACTCTTAAGCCTAAGGAAATCATTACATTTAGGTTATTCTTAACTGCTGCTGTTGGATTAGACCAGTTCAAAAAAGGTCTTTCAATGTTGATAATAATATCTGCATTAGCGAGAAGTAACGTAACTACAACGCACAGCACTATAGCCAAGGCTGCCTCCAGCATAGTGATTGGAATAATAAAGGCTGCTAGCGCCCCCAAAAGTACAGAGCCCGCAAGGTTAATAATAATTGTTGATAATACCCTGTATTTAATGTTTTGCTGTGGTGTAATCGGTAAAACTAAGGTTTCCCAAAAAGCCTTACCTTCCCTTGATATAACAGTGGCTGATATATTACCCATAACAGCAGGTGAAATCAGTATCCCACTATATATAAGTATTATATATGGCTGTAGTGCCGGCTGCCTAAAGAGCTCCATCGACATTTGACCTGTAAAAAAGTTTATACCAAATATTAGTATAGGAACCAGCAGCGATAAAAAGGTATTTAAAAAGAAGGTGGGATTATGCAATATAATTTGAATATGTCTTTTTACCAATTGGTACCCTATAGAATGCTGTTTATAATACAGGCTTCCCTTCCTGGAGCCCCTACTGCCCTCTACATTGAAGGCCTGAAGAGCCCTTCTGTAAAATGCCTTAGCTACAACGGTTAAGGTTAATAGTAAGACTATGTTTAGCCCTAGAAATAGCAGTGTATCGAAGAATGAGGCCTGCATCATCTTGGTTAGCCAAATGCTAGGAGGAAATCTGTAGCCTATTATTCTCAAGAGGCCATCCTCTTTAGCCATCATTTCTTGAATTACCTCTGGTCGTATCTGTAGTCTCACTAATACCAGTTGGATACCTACTATAACTCCTATAAGGAGAAAATTACCTATTATAGATAATAAATTTCTATTGCCACTATTACTGAAGAAACGCATCATTAGCATTACCAAAACCATTGCAATTAAAATAGGAATCACAGGTGTTATTAGTGCTGCTACAATTCCAATTAGTATTATTATTGGCTGCCGGCTATAATACATTTGAAAAAATAGTGAAGGTCCCAGCATTACTGTACTCAAGCCCAAGGTATATAGGTATATAGAGCTTAGCTTTGAGTATATAATAACATTTTCACTTATGGGAAGTGTTGCCAATAGCTTTAAGTCCTTTGCATAAAAGAAAACTGATATCACCAATGGTATTGATGATACGAATGCAATTAAGGCGGTGGAGATATACATATAGGTAATAGTTAATTCGGGATATCCAATCTCGTAAAAGCTTCTATATAGTAGACTCGAGATTTGATACATTGGCATCAAGAGCGCAAACAATAAACCTACTAATAATAGCTTACCAAGCTCTTTATTCTTAACATTCATCCCACTTTGATATTTGCTGATGAATTCCTTTAGCTGGATTTTAGTAAGAGATATTATCTTATTCATCTTTAGTCATCTCCAGGAAAATATCCTCTAATGAGGTGTCATTTTTCTTCTTAATGTTTTCTAAGGTATCACAGGCTATCAGCTTACCCTTATGTATAATAGCCACCCTATCACATAGATTTTCCACTACCTCCAGCATATGGGATGAGAAGAACACCGTCCCGCCATTTTTACAGTGCTCCTTCATGATATCCTTTAGCATTTTATTTGCTTGAGGATCTAATCCAACCATCGGCTCATCTAATATAAATAGCTTTGGGTTTGGTAACAATGCCCCTGATACTAATAGCTTCTGCCTCATACCGTGGGAGTAGGAGCTTATAGAATCCTTTAGGGCATCATAAATATGAAAGATCTTTGTAAACTTCTCAATTCTCTCCTGTCTTTCAGCTACTGAAATATCGTACATATCACCTATGAAATTAAGGTAGTCAATACCCTTTATTCCATCAAAAATAGTTGGATGATCCGGTACGAAGGTAAAATTTCTCTTGGCCTCTATAGGGTTCTGATTAATGTTTAAACCATTGATCCTTATTTCCCCGGAGGTAGGTGCCAGAATTCCCGTTATCATCTTTATAGTTGTTGTTTTACCTGCTCCATTAGGTCCAATAAAACCAATAATCTCCCCCTGCTTTATCTCTAAGGATAGATTATCTACTGCTTTTTTTTCATTGTCGTAGCTTTTCGAAACATTACTTAATATTAACAAATTAGTACACTCCCCTCATTTTAAATTCCCCTTATATATAGAAGGTTTAATAATAGAAAATGTTCGAGCTTCTATAAATTTTTTTCAAAAGGACGGGGCTGTTGGCAGCTTAACATTGTGCCTACAACCCCGTTTAAAAGTCTTAGAATAAATTATTCAGCAGCAGTATAAAAGCATCTTTTAGGTGAAGTTATTTTCCCTTCTTCCTTTAATGCCTTAATTGCCTTATCAATTTCCTTTTTATCTACCCCAGCCACCTCTGCTATATCGCCTGCCTTCATAGGCTCACCTGAGGTTTTTAATACCTTTAAAACTGCTTCATTTACACTCATCTTATATTCCTCCTTATCATTTTTATTTATTATCGTTTTTTAAAATAACTACTAATATAAACCCTAAGTATGTCTCAAGGGAGGCTGCTATTTTTCCCAACGGCCGTATATCCCACAGGGTAATACAACCTCAGTATTTGAAATAGGTATTCCTACCTCTCCACCATACATTTTACCGCCATGCTTCTTCCCTATGGTAAACCTAAGTATGTTAGATAAAACCTCAGGAGAAAAACCCGTGGTATAGGAATTTATTAAGAAAAATAGCGGATCCTCAGAGATTATGTCCATACATTCTTCAACAAAGCCGAAGAGAGAATCCTCTATTTTCCATATTTCACCCTTTGGTCCTCTTCCATAGGAGGGTGGGTCCATTATAATGGCATCATAGGTTTTTCCTCTTCTTTTTTCCCTTTGAACAAACTTCATAACATCATCAACTATAAAGCGAACATTTCTGTCCTGCAAGCCAGATAGCTCGATGTTTTCCTTTGCCCATTGAACCATACCCTTTGAGGCATCTACATGACATACCTCAGCACCGGCCTGGGCAGCAGCTACAGTTGCCCCACCGGTATAGGCAAATAGATTTAATACCCTTATTGGTCTATTGGCAGCCTGTATTTTTTCCATAATCCATTTCCAATTCACCGCCTGCTCTGGAAAAAGCCCTGTATGCTTAAAGCCAGTAGGCTCTATATAAAAGGATAATGGACCATAGGAGATTGTCCATCTCTCAGGCATTTTCTTTTTATACTCCCAGTTACCACCACCGCTTTTGCTTCTGTGATAGTGGGCATCAGCATATTCCCAAAGCTTTTTACTTTTACTGGCGGGCCAAATTACCTGAGGATCCGGGCGTCTTAGGGTATAATTACCCCAACGCTCCAGCTTTTCACCATCAGCTGTATCAATCAATTCATAATCCATCCAATCATTAGCTAATAACAATACCTTCACTCCTCTAGAACAAAGCACCTTCAGCATTTGCCTTAAAGAGAATTCATAATTCTTTAGTATTCTCCGCTGATGTACTCTCCTTATTTTAGTATTAAAAAGTATTTACAATTTCTTATATTTTTATATATTACCATATTTTATATCATTAATAAGCATATCTAAAATTCACCAAATGTCAAGGATATTTCTTTTTTATTATCTAACATCAAAGGAATCCTCAAGGCCCGTTAGTATTTCTGTGTAATCTCCCTCATGTAGCATAGATACCCTGTGTAATGCCCTTGTAATCCCAATGAAAAACAGCTTTATGTCTAAATCCTCCATTGTATAGGTTTCCTTATCTACACCCCATAATATAACTCCATCAAACTCCAAGCCCTTTGATAGATATGAAGGTATGACAACGACACCTCCCTTAAAATCAGTAACCTTATCTGTAATTAAATTAATGGGGGTGTGTTTTTTTAAGGTCTTGAAAACGGCTTCGGTTGTGGCCATATCCTTACAAATTATAGCAATAGAAGCATAGTCCAAGCTTTTAAAAGCCTCTATCCTTTCAATTGCCCTCTTCTGCATATCTGCCTTATCCTTGCAGCGACTAATTATAGGTTTTTCACCATGCCTGAAGATTGGCTCTGCCAATACAGCATCTAAACCCCTGCACTTCCTTATAGCTTTATTTGCTAACTCAACTATTTCTATTGTTGATCGGTAGCTGGTGGTTAAGACATGGTACTGATAGTCCTTGTTGGGGAATACCCTCTCCATAGTTTTTTTCCAGCTCTTAACTCCTTTATAGGAGTATATCCCCTGTGATAAATCCCCCACAAAGGTAAAGGAGTCATTCATCGACAATTCCCTGAGTGCACTTATTCTAAACTCATCAAAATCCTGGGCCTCATCAACAACTATATGAGTGTACTTATTCTTTTCCTCCAATCCATATAGCTTTATGTGTAGGTATGCAAGAGGTGCTAAATCATCCAGCTCAAAGGAATTATTATCTAGTACTTCTATAACATGCTTAAGAGCCGACTCATATACTGACCCCAGACGCTCCTCAAAGGCCTTCCTCAGTTCAGCTGGCTCACTGAATATACCTCTGTAATACTCTATAGTATTAGGTGTCTTTATCTCAGCAAAATACTTATCTATTGTGCTGTTTAGCTGTTGCCTGATCCTGATTAATAGCTGATCCCTTTCATCATAGACTTTAATTATCTCTCCCCTAATGCTTTCTATATCCTCAGCAGTGCTTTTAAGCTGCTGTATTATACTCTTATACATATGCTCTACCCGTAGCTCAATGTCTGGTAGCTCATTTTTCAGCCTTACCTTGACATATTCCTGCAGCTTTACTAGCCTTTGCTGAATTGAGAGATGTAGGTTACTGGTTAAAAATATCTCCAAAAGCTTATCCCTCGTCAGAAGTGTTATACCCTCTAAGGTTAACCCCTCCTTTGGTAATATGCTTCTTTCCAGCTGCTTTAAAAGATTATCTATTACCTTCTTAAAGAGTAAGGAGCCCTTTATTCTGGCCACAATTATTATTGTTTTGGCTAAGGGGTCATTATGCTGCATCAGAATATTAAGCTGGTCTGTTGTATTTGAAAGCTTTATCTTTGTCTTAAGTAAGCTAAGGGCCCACTCCTCAAAGGTGGTTTGGTATACGTTATCTACCCCTAAATCCGGCAAAATATCAGAAATATAGTTTAAAAAAAGCTTATTTGGTGCCACAACCATGTAATTGGCATCGATATTTCTTCTGTTATTATAGATTAGATATGCCATTCTGTGAAGGGCAATAGTTGTTTTTCCGCTCCCTGCTACCCCCTGCACCACTAAAGGCTTTATCATCTCACTTCTGATAATTTTGTTCTGTTGGTCTTGAATTGTAGCAACTATCTCTTTAAGTCTACCCTGTGTGGTTTTATTGAGGGCCTCCGTCAGAAATTCGCCTTTTCCCTTTAGACTGTCCTCTATCCTATCCTCAGAGGTTTGTTCGTCGAATATCTCCTTCAATTCACCCTTTTTAATATCAAAGCGTCTTTTTAGATGTAGCTTACCAGTTATTTCTCCAGATGGAGCCCGATAAGAGACTTCTTTGCTATGCCCACTATAATAAACATCAGCTATAGGTGCTCTCCAGTCCACCACCAGTGGAATCTCATTATCCTTGTCGTGGAGGCCATATTTGCCTATATATATTTTTTCTGTTGCCTCACGCCACCCCTCCTGAAAATCAATCCTGCCAAAGTATGGGGTTTTTTGAGCCTTCTGTAGATTTTCAACATTTCTTGCTGTTATTTTATGAAGCTGCTGCTTAGCTAAAAGTCTCTCATCCATAAGGTGAGTTACGGTTTTTCTTATCTCTAAAATCTGCTTCTTAAGGCCCTCCTCATAGTTCTCTAAAAAGTTCCGCTCATCTAAGACCCAAGCCAATATTTCCTCTAAATGCTTCCGTTCCTCCTGATAATCCCGATGCTCCTGTGCTAGCATATCTCGGCCTCCTTATCCTTCAACTGTAATAATATTTTATTGAAAAAATCACCAGTTTACAAACCCAAGATATGCGATTGACATAGCCACTAAATAGCTGCCTTTGCCATAACAAATTTTTCCTCTGTTTTTCGTAATTTTCCTTGCCTATTCATCGCTTTTTTGATAGACTAGTGGTGTTAGGATTACCTAAAATCGGTCACTTTAAAAGGACAGTTCGCTGGAACTGTCCTTTTTGTATTTTTCAAGGTTTTCAACGGCTTAATAATGTTCAAAAGCCTTCAAATTCGAGGCGCCGGAAAAAATCATCGATTGCGCGTATAGGTTAATACGCAATAGAGATGATTTTTTCAGAGCAACGAAGAAGATGGGGGCTTTTCAACGGCCCAATAATGTTCAAAAGCCTTCAGATTCGAGGCGCCGGAAAAAATCATCGATTGCGCGTATAGGTTAATACGCAATAGAGATGATTTTTTCAGAGCAACGAAGAAGATGGGGGCTTTTCAACATTATGCCTGCATGTGGTTGGTGCGGACCCCCCGTAAACCATTCAACTCCTCCATCATCTCATGAACCCTACTCATCTCTCCTCTGATGTTTAGAGTTATTAGTCCGTGGTCCACCTCTCCTGGGTCATGAATACCAAATCTACCTATTATCATTTCGCCATGCCTTGTTAATATCTCCTGGACCTTTGGGGCTGAATCCGTTCTCTTGTCTACCCTTATACTCATTACACTTAGTGAATCCATATTATCTCCTCCATGTATATCTTTTTTGCTATTGTAGGCAAATTCGTGAAAAATATACATGACTATTTATTCTCTAAAGAGCTTAATACAGTCTCATTATTAACCCATTGTAAATATGATAATAGAGAAAGGCTAATCAAACAACAGGAGTGATATTATGTATTTGTATAATCAAGGAATGGTATCAATGGCATCACAAACCTACAGTATAACTGTCAACACAGCTGCCCGCACCCTTACACTGTACAGCAATGGGAAGGTTCAAAAGACCTATAGTGTTGCAGTGGGTAAGCCCTCAACACCGACGCCTAAAGGAGTCTTCACAATTAAGAATAAGGCCCCTAATCCCGGAGGACCCTACGGAGCTAGATGGATGGGTCTAACGGCTCCAAGTATTGGTATACATGGTACAAATGAACCTGCATCAATTGGCAATGCAGCCTCCCATGGCTGTATAAGAATGCATAATAAAGATGTAATTGAGCTTTATAATATTGTGCCTCTTGGTACTGTTGTAAATATAAATTAATATAATACAATGGCAGGTTAAATGACCTGCCATTACATAGCGGTTTTAAGAGACAGGCCTATAAAGCTATGCACAATCAACTGGATTATCCGAGGAATTTTTTAAAGTTTATGAACAATTGGTTGATAATTCAGTTGATAATTAACATAAATCTATCATTGACATCTATAATAAATCAAACAGCTTCTAATTAGTATTGATATCTTTGAAAACATTATTAGCTATTTTTACTCCCTCTTGCCCGTCCGCAGCATAAAAATCCGCCTCTATCATCTGAGCATATTCAGGGTTTAGGACGGCACCCCCCACCATAATTCTACAGCTGGGTACTTCCCTTCTCAATGCTTCAATTGTTAAGGCCATATTTTTAACTGTCGTTGTCATTAATGCACTCAAGCCCACCAGCCTTATGTCCTTTTCCTTTACTGTGGAAATAATATCCTCAATGTCAACATCCTTACCAAGGTCGATAACATTGTAGCCATAATTCTCTAGGAGCATTTTTGCAATATTTTTACCAATATCGTGAATGTCTCCTTTAACAGTAGCCACAAGTATTTTTCCCCTTTCAGCAATATCCGTCGATGCAGAGGACCTTTGCTTAATAACTTCTAAGCCTGCCTTTACAGCCTCTCCTGACCTTAGCAGCTGAGGTAGAAATAATTCACCCCTTTCATAGCCCTTACCGATTTTATCAAGGGCAGGAATAAAGTATCGGTTTATAATTTCAAGGGGCTGCTGCTGCTTTAGCATCTCCTCTACTCTCAGAAGGATTTCTGCCTTCCTACCCTCTATTATTAGCTCCTCCAAAGACTTATCAACAACTATACTGCTGCTTATTTCCTGCTGACCTCCTCCTAAAGCTGCTATATATTCTTTGGCCTCTAGGTCATGATTTGCCAAAACCCTGTAGGCTCTAATTGTGTTTAACATCTCTAGGGATAATGGGTCCATAATCGGGGCATCCAGGCCAGCAGATAAAGCTGTAGATAAAAAGCATCTATTGATAAGCTCCCTTTGTGGTAAGCCGAAGGAAACATTACTTACTCCTAGAGTTGTCTTTAACCCCAGCTCCTCCTTTACTAGCCTAACTGCTTTTACTGTCTCCTTTACCATCTCCTGTTGTGCTGAGGCAGTGACAACTAGACAATCTATTAGCAGATTTTCCTTTGGAATTCCATACTCTAGGGCTTTCTTCATTATTTTTTTAGCTATTTCAAGTCTTTCCTCAGCAGTTTGAGGTATTCCTCCTTCATCGAGGGTTAAGCCTATAACACAGGCACCGTATTTTTTGACTAGTGGCAGTACCTCTGTCATGGACTTTTCTTTTCCATTTACAGAGTTGATTATCGGTTTTCCATTATATATCCTTAAGGCTGCCTCCAGGGCTTCTACATTAATAGTATCAATTTGTAGGGGAGTATCCACTACTGCTTGAATATCTTGAACTACTCTTTCCAGCATTTTCACTTCATCAATTTCCGGCAGGCCTACATTTACGTCCAGAACCTCTGCACCGGCATTTGTCTGCTCAATAGCCTCTGCCAACAAAACCTCCAGCTGGTTATTCCTTAAAGCCTCCTTAAGACGCTTTTTTCCCGTTGGGTTAATCCTCTCACCAATTATCGTTGTTTTATTATCAAGTATAACCGTCTTTGTACCAGATGCAACGGTTGTTAAGGAAACTGGAGTCCGCTTTACCGGCTGAAAACCTTCGAGCACTGTTCGTATTTCTCTGATATGCTCTGGTGTAGTACCACAGCAGCCTCCTAAAAGCTGTACTCCTTCCAACGCCATCTCCCTCGCATACTCGGCGAATTCCTTTGGTCCTACAGGAAATACAGTTTCAGCCTCTATAATTGCTGGTAAGCCTGCGTTTGATTGAATCAATACAGGAGCATTTGTATATTTTAATAGCTCTTTTAGAATAGGTAGCATTTCCTTAGGTCCTAATGAGCAATTGATACCTAAGCAATCCACCCCTAAAGCCTGCAGAACTGTTGCAGCAGTTAATGGGTCAGTTCCTAAAAAGGTTCTACCATCCCCTTGGAAGGTCATGGTGCATATTACCGGTAGCTGACTATTTTCCTTGGCAGCTAATACTGCAGCCTTTGCCTCATATATATCTGAAATTGTTTCAATAAGTATTAAGTCAGCTCCAGCCTTGGCCCCTGCAATTACCTGCTCCTTAAATACTTCATAGGCCTCATCAAGGCTAACCTCCCCTAGTGGCTTCATCATCCTTCCTATTGGTCCAATATCTAAGGCCACCCAGGTAGCACCCGATGCCTTGGCTACCTTTACTCCTGCCTCTATAACAGCTACAACGCTATAGCCACTTTCCTTAAGCTTATATCTATTAGCTTGAAAGGTATTGGTGGTAATTATATCTGCTCCTGCCTCAACATATTCCTTGTGAATATTAGATATTAAAGAGGGCTCATGTATGTTAAATAGCTCCGGGAGTTCCCCCAGCTTCATCCCTGATTTTTGCAGCATTGTTCCCATTGCTCCATCAAAGAGCAGTAGCCTTTTACATATCGCTTGTAAAATTTCCACAGTTACCCGCCTCCCTTCTATATTTGCAGCCTTCTCTTAAATTACAGTCTAAACAGCCATTTAGCCCCGCCTTAGGCGGAGCTTTTGGGATTATTCCTATTATTGCAGTTACTGATTTTCTAGGTACTAATAGACTCTCCTTAGTTGACATCAAGCCTATACGCTGCTGAGCCTTTAGTAGGTCTAATAGCTTGCCTTGATATTCTAAAGCCAGATCACCATAGCCTGGGCTAAACCGACGTGTTAGCTGTAGACGCTTTTCCTGATACTTGCTTATTAGCTCCTGCTGCAGCTGGTCACAAATTGCTTCTATAGCAACAGAGGCGCAGGCGTCTAAAATTACTGCACGGGTAAGCTTTGAATATTGATATTTCACTATAGCTCTATCTATCTCTACTCCCAGAGTTGCGGCTAAAATTACACCCTCAATAGACTCCTCTAGATGCTTTGCTAGAGTAGCACCTTTAAAGGTCACACCATCCTTTTGGAAGGCTACTTCCTCTTTTGCTACCTTTATTTTATAGGTCTCATAGATGTATTGGGGTCGTGCAAGCCTTTGTACCTCTTCTATGCAGCCTTCTATAAGCTCCTCCAGCTGTGTATCAAGGCTTATATTGCCAGAGCCCAAATATCTGAGAACCTCTTCTATTTTAATCTCCATAGGCGTCTCCTCGATTAATCAACATACTTTACTGGTTAACTTCGACATTCTTCCTAGTATTTCCTTTGCGATTTCAGGTTGTAACACTAATAAAATCTGGACTTAAATTAGCCAAGCCCTCTACAGTTTTAACTATTATTTTTATACTCAATATTAATTTGCAAATAGCAACAATTGACATCCTCAGGCTATACATGCTATTGTACGTATCCCCTTTGCTTTATTATAAACAAAGGATAGGTAACAGCTTTCCAAAATGGAAGGAAAGGACCGTCCCCGTCATCAAGCACTGAACTGACTATTGTATAAATCTGCATAGAAGCCTTGCTTTTCTAATAGCTCATTGTGATTGCCTTGTTCTATAATATCCCCATTATTCATAACTAAAATAAGGTCTGCATCCCTTATTGTTGATAATCTATGGGCTATAACAAAGCTTGTTCTGCCCTCCATCAGCCTAGTCATAGCATTTTGAATGTAGGCCTCGGTTCTTGTATCAACACTGCTGGTGGCCTCATCTAGTATTAGTATCGTTGGATCGGCTAAAATAGCTCTAGCTATTGTTAATAGCTGTTTTTGACCCTGTGAAATATTTGATGCCTCTTCATCAAGCACTGTGTCGTAGCCTAAAGGTAGGGTTCTAACAAAGTGATCGACATGAGCAGCCTTTGCAGCAGCTACAATCTCCTTGTCAGTAGCATTTTTCCTACCATAGGCTATATTATCCTTAATTGTACCATTGAAGAGCCATGTATCCTGTAGCACCATACCAAACATGCCCCTTAGGTCCTCTCGCTTAAGATCCCTTGTGTCTACACCATCTATAGTTATAGCACCCTCATTGATTTCACCTGGGCCCCTCATGGCTCCTGGTCCCCTCATTGGAGTAGGACTTTGCATACCACTGGGATTATTGGTTTTATTCTGTTCACTCATGCTAGCTCCTCCTCACTCAGCTGTGAAGATACTATTTCTCAATATACCTCACAATTTTCTAATAGCTCTCTATGCTTACCCATACCTACAACTCTTCCTTCGTCTAAAACAATAATTCTATCAGCATCCATAACCGTGCTAACCCTCTGAGCAACGATTATCACTGTGGAATCATCAATTTCCTTCTTTAATGCAATTCTAAGCTTTGCATCTGTTTTAAAATCCAGAGCTGAGAAGCTGTCATCAAAAACATAGACCTCGGGCCTTCTCACCAGGGCCCTTGCAATAGCTAGCCTTTGCTTTTGACCTCCAGAGAAGTTCTTTCCGCCCTGAGATATTTCCGTTCCATAGCCTTCACTTAGCTCACCTATAAAGTCTGCTGCTTGAGCAATCTCAGCTGCACGTCTCACCTCAGCGTCGGTTGCATCCTCTTTACCAAATCTAATATTCTCCTCTATACTTCCAGTAAATAATAGAGCTTTTTGAGGAATAAAACCTATTTTGCTACGTAGGCTTTCCTGAGATATCTCTCTAATATCCACCTCATCTAACAATATCTCACCCTCCTTAACATCAAAGAAACGAGGTATAAGATTTATCAGGGTGGATTTACCCGAGCCGGTTCCTCCTATTATTGCAGTTACCTCACCTGGAGCAGCACTAAAGGATACATTATTAATTACTGGCTTTTCAGCTCCAGGGTAACCGAAGCTTACATTTCTAAATTCAATATAGCCCTTTTTGTTATCAAAGCTCTTAGGTGTTGCAGGATCCTTGATTTCAGGCTCTACCTTTAGCACGTCAACAACCCTTGAAGCAGAGGCTTGAGCTCTTGGCAGCATGACAAACATCATCGACACCATTAATAGGGACATCATTATTTGCATAGCATATTGTAGGAAGGCCATCATATCTCCAACCTGAAGGTCACCCATATCAAGTCGCTTGCTACCGAACCAGATAATTGCTACACTTGTTAGGTTTAATATAATCATCATCATTGGCATAATCAATGCCATTATTTTATTAGCCTTTATTGCAGTATTCGTTAAATCTGCATTCGCTTCATCAAACCTTGAATTTTCCTCATCAACTCTATTAAAGGCTCTAATTACCCTTATTCCCATTAGATATTCCCGAGTAACTAAATTTAACCTATCAACCTTTTTCTGCATCTTCTTAAATAAAGGAACTATAATTTTTGCTACAATTGATACAAATAAAAGAAGAACAGACAGTGCCACCGCCAGCACTAATGTTAGCTTTCTATCCTTAGACAAGGCCATAATAATACCACCAATCCCCATCATTGGAGCACTTACCAGCATTCTCAAGCCCATTACCATAACTGTTTGTACTTGAGTTATATCGTTTGTAGTTCTAGTTATTAAGGAGGAGGTTCCAAATTGATCAAACTCTGCCACTGAATAGCTCTGTACCTTTGAAAAAACACTACTTCTAATGTCCTTTCCAAAGCCCATAGCCGTCTTTGCAGATAAATAGCTGCTCAATACTGCTGCCAAGACGCTTCCAAATGCTACAAGCAGCATAAAGCCCCCAATCCTCCATATATAGGCTATATCTCCCTTTTAACATACCATTATTAACTATATCCGACATCAGGGTAGGTAAGTATAGCTCAGCTAAGGATTGGATAAAAACTAAAACCAGTATTGAAGCCACCATCGTTCTATAGGGCTTCAGAAATTTAAAAAGCTTAAGCATCAAATCATCTCCTGTCAAATTCTCCTAAAATACTAAATATGACTATTCCAATAAATGCTTTAAGGTCTTTAGCCCTGTTAATATTAACTGGATTTCTTCTTCATTCCCTTTTCTAAGCTTTTTTTCAATATTTGCTTCAATAAACCTGTGCATTTCAGAATGAAGCCTATTGAACTTATCAGATAAGGCTACCTTAACTACTCTTCTATCCTCTTCGCTTCGAATTCGGTTAACAAAATCCTGCTTTTCTAATCTATCTACAATACCTGATACTGTACTATTAGCCAGCTTCAACCTTTCCCCTAAATCCGTAAGCTTCATGCTACCATGCCTACTAAGGGTAGATAAAACCATAATTTGTGGTGTAGTAAAATGAGGTGAGTGGATTTCTTTAATGTTTTGCTTTATTAGAAAATGAATATCCTTTATTAATTGACTAATTTCTGTGCTTATTGCTGCTTCCATATTGACACCTGCCTTCTCCTCTGATTATTGTTCCTTCGCACCCAAATATTTCGCATACGAAGGACTTATACAGTATAATACTATACCAGTAACAAATCAATTATAAAAAGCATAAAGAATTATAAACTTTTTATAAAGTAAATAAAAAAAGACCCCAGTAAACACTGAGGCACCATTATTTGACTTACTTATTAAGCAATTCTTTAAGCTTTTCTTCAACAAAGACCTCAAGAGTACTTTCACCTATCATTACCCTGCCATCTCCATAAATATCAGGCTTTACCCTAAAGAAATTTATTATAAGCTTGTTTTCTACTATTATATATTCCTGCTGGTGACCGGGAATGAATATTACCTCCAGCTCCTCGTACTTGGTATTTGAAGCAGTAGCATTTAATCGATCAATTAAATTGTCTAGATTTAATACCTTAAGTGGAGCTATCATTTGATGAGTATATCCTACATCCTCCATCATCCACATGTTATTATTCCAGTAAACTCTTTCCTTCTTGGAATCACTGTGAAAAATCTCTCTGTTGGATATTGCGCTTAAAGCTCTTCTTACAGACTCCCTATTGAAATCCTCATTATAAATAAAGCTCATTTCAGGAAAATTAGCCATGTTGTTTAGATAACTCTCGCCTACCTTCTCTCTTTCACTGGTAGCCTGCCAAAAATAAAGCATCCCCTCAACAGCATCTAATTTTATTTTTATCCTCTTTACCATAACGTCACTCCTTTATCCTAAGGCCCCTTGGCCTTAATTATTGAAATCCTTTCAGGTCACTGCTTTTAAAGCTCCATTCTGGAGTTTTTAGTGTATCGCCAAAGCCCAAGGAATACCATGGACTAATATTTGAATCCATAGGATTTTGAAGTACCTGTATCTCTTGAGCAGGCATATAGCTTTGGGCTAGTAAAAACCTTTTTTCTCCAGTTTCTTTGTTCTGAATCATATCCACTACAATGACTGCATGCCCAGGACTTCCACCCTGTATAAAAACATCACCTATTTGCATATCTTCAAGTGCTACAGACTTAAGCTCCTTTTCCAAGGATATTGTTCCTGCATATGCAAATATTATATCTAAATATTTTCTAAAATCCTTATAAGTATTTGAAGGGTTTGTTTTCTTAACCCAACTAGTATTATTCCCATCTATGGCAATACGATAACCCTCCGTCCATTTCTTATAATCAACCCTAAAGCCATTTGTAAAATTGAAATGAATTTGATCATAGGCTTCTTTTTGATATAGATATTCGGCTCTTAATCTTATGATAGCATCGGCGCATTGCTGAAGGTCTCTACTTCCAATTTCCATGTCAACCACTGCATCATATACATTGCTTTTGTTTTTCTCTGCTCCATCAAAATATAATACCTTTGAGCCATGGGGCTTCAAACCAAGACTTCTCAAATAATTTGCAAAGGAATCCGAATCAGCCTCAACCCTAATAAAGCCCTCTGGAGCAGTGAAGCGTTCCGCAATTGTCATTCCTCCTGGGTTAATAGCTGTTTCTCTTGGATTTATAGGAGCACTAGCATCGCTTTTACTTGTCGGATCAGTGTTTTGACCTTTCTCGTCAGTAAGCATATCACCTGCACAGCCTGTTAATATCAATATTAAGGACAGAACTAATAGCTTTTTCATTTTAGTAACACTCCTTTTTAAGTGAAATCCACCACATTTCTTAACCATTTCTTAGATACTACACGAGGTATTCCAAAGCATGCTTTAATGGCCTCTTCACAGGATACAAGAGCAACCACCCAGTATACTGGTAGCTTTAATACAATAGCACCAATAAAGGCTAAGGGAACCCCGAACAGCCAAACACTACATAGCTCTAATATTAATGAGTAGGTAGTATCACCACCACTTCTTAAGATCCCAATAACAAGTATTGTAT
>Ga0208243_1000380_pt1 | contig 26566 bp, 27 predicted proteins | sample Subbio2Aug_QV12A_FD_184826 | JGI IMG/M metagenome (GOLD analysis project Ga0208243, IMG submission 184826) | Serpentinite rock and fluid subsurface biosphere microbial communities from McLaughlin Reserve, California, USA - CR12Aug_QV12A (SPAdes) | ecosystem: Environmental > Terrestrial > Deep... | reverse complement strand
CGAGGTGGTGGGGCGGCGCGCGCGCTATGCCGACATGACGCTGGCCGGGCCGGCGTTGCTGCGCGACGAAGCGCTGGGAACGCGGGCGGTCGAAGGCGCATTGTTCTCGTCCGCGACGCCGCTCCTGATCGCGCCCGCAGGCACCCGGCCGACGGTCGCGCCGCAGCGGGTTCTCCTGGCCTGGGATGCCGGCGTCGAAGCCGCACGGGCCATGCACGCCGCGCTCGACATCATGACGACGGCGGATGCGGTACATCTGACGCTGGTCGACCCGGTCGAGGCCGAGGACGGGCACGGCGCCGAGCCGGGCGCGGACGCCGCGGCCTATCTTGCGCGCCACGGCTGCAAGGTCAGGGTCGACCGCCTTCCCTCGGGCGGCAGGCCGATTGCCCGCGTGCTGCAACAGCATGCCGTCGACGTCGCAGCGGATCTGATCGTCATGGGCGCCTACGGCCACTCGCGCCTGCGCGAGCGGATGTTCGGCGGCACGACGAAATCCATGCTCGAGGAAGCAGCCATCCCCGTTCTGTTCGCCCGCTGAACCGAGGCGGTATCCCGCGAAGGCGGCTGCCGCGCGAGCGGGGGCCGCCTTTGTGCTTCCTGCTGCCGCTGCCGTGCCCGACCGCCATTGCGATCATGGCGGGTTTGATCCGGATCAACCAGCCGTGTCCACGATCGCAGTATCGTTCTGTCAGCGGGCAGTGCGACCCGCCTTTCGACGACAAGGAGATCATGCCATGAGCGTAAGGACGCTATTGCCGTCCCTATGGGACCGGAATGACAGGAACCCTGCGGGCTTCGGCGCCCTGCGAAAGGAAGTCGACCGCCTTTTCGAGGACTTCACCAGAGGCTTCGATCTGGCGGGGCTGACGGGCGGGGGCGGCTTCGGCCTCGTGCCCGACATGGACATGCATGACGGGGAAAAGGAGGTCACGCTCTCGGTCGAACTGCCGGGGGTCGATGAGAAGGACGTCGATCTCTCGATCAGCGGCCAGACCATTACCGTCTCCGGCGAGAAGAAGTCGGAGAAGGAGACGAAGCAGGGCGAGAGCGTCCGGCGGGAGCGCAGCTACGGCTCCTTCTCCCGAAGCGTGGCGCTGCCATTTCCTGTCGACGGCGAGAAGGTGGCGGCGAAGTTCGCCCGGGGCGTCCTGACGATCACTGTCCCGAAGCCGGAGGAAGCTTTGCAACAGGCACGGAAAGTGCCGATTTCGGCAGGCTGAGCCGCGGCCGAGCGATTCCGGTCCGGGCTGATCCGGACCGGGACATTTTCGAGCGACAGGAGCACCATCATGATGAATGCCATGGATCCCTTTGCCATGAAGATCGGCGCCGGATCGGCGCCGGGGGCAGCGAACGTGCAGAAGTTCTGGATGTCCGTAGCGAGGTTGCAGGCGAACGCGATGAAGGCGGCCCTGCGCTACAACGTCGAGGCGCTCGACTTCCTGAAGCACCGCGTCGAGCAGGACATCAAGCTGTTCGACGACCTGTCGTCCTCCGAAGGACTCAAGGACGCCTTCGACGTCTATGCCGGGTTCATGGAAGGTGCCCTCGCCGAATATTCCGGCGAAACCGGCAAGTTCGCGACTCTCGGCTCGAAGATTGCCAGCGAGACCGCCGACGAAGTCCGGCGCGAGGCGAAGGCAGTGGTCGACGACATGGCGGCAGGGACGGTCGCCTAGAGGGAGCGCGATTGGAACGGGAGCAGCTTCGATGACCGATCGGCAGGGCGGCAGGACGCGCGGTGCGCGCCGCAAGGTCGCTGGGCGGCTGCCTGCGGCACAGCCGGCAGGTTCACGCAAGCGGATGGCGGCGGGCCCATCCGCCGGACCGGTCGTGCCGCGCCTGGCCCGCCAAGCCGGCGCCTCGGGTTCCTCTGCGGCTGCTGGCCGCTTGCCGGCAGACAGCAACGTCTTCCGCGACGTCGACCGGTTCCACCACGCCATGCTGGCGAACGCGTTCCTGGGCCTTTCGCCGATCAGCCTGCTCGGCGCCTGGCAGGACTGGCTGCTGCACCTGTCGCTGGCCCCCGGCAAGCAGGCGGAGCTCGCGTTGAAGGGTCTGGAGAAGATCCATCGTTTCCGCGGCTTTCTGGCGGCCTGCGCCAACGCTCCTTCCGGAGAAGCGGCCTGCATCACGCCGCTGCCTCAGGACAGGCGGTTCGACCATCCCGGCTGGCGTTCGCCTCCCTTCAACGCCTTCAGCCAGTCCTTCCTGCTGTGGCAGCAATGGTGGCACAACGCCACGACCGGTGTCCCCGGCGTCGAAAAGAAGCACGAGCGGCTGGTCGAATTCTACAGCCGCCAGCTGCTCGACATGGTCTCGCCGTCGAACTTCGCGCTAACCAATCCGGAAGTCCTCGAACGGACGACGAAGGAGGGGGGCGCCAACTTCGCGGCGGGCTTGCAGAACCTTCTCGCCGATGCCGCCGACCAGTCGGACGGTCGCGCCGATGCGATGACCGAGGCCTTCCGCCCGGGGCGCGAGGTTGCCGTCACGCCCGGCGAGGTGGTCTTCCGCAACGAGCTGATCGAGCTCATCCAGTACCGGCCCGCGACCGGAACCGTGAAGGCCGAGCCGGTGCTGATCGTTCCGGCCTGGATCATGAAGTACTACATTCTCGATCTTTCGCCGGAGAACTCCCTGATCCGCCACCTCGTCGCGCAGGGGTTCACCGTCTTCTGCATCTCCTGGCGCAATCCGGGGCGCGAGCAGCGCGATGTCGCCTTCGACGACTACCGCGTGATGGGACCGATGGCGGCGCTCGATGCGGTACAGGCGATCACCGGCAGCTCAAAAATCCACTCCGTCGGCTACTGCCTCGGCGGCACGCTGCTCTCCGTCGCCGCGGCCGCGATGGCGCGGGACGGTGACGAGCGGCTCGCCAGCCTGACGCTGTTTGCCGCGCAGGTGGATTTCGACGAGCCGGGAGAGCTCGGACTGTTCATCGACGAGAGCCAGCTCACGCTGCTCGAGGACGTGATGTGGAGCGAAGGCTATCTCGACCAGCGCCGCATGGCGGGCGCGTTCCAGATGCTGCGGTCGCGCGACCTCGTCTGGTCGCGCATCGTCAACAGCTATCTACTGGGCGACCGTCCCGAGGTCAGCGACCTCATGGCCTGGAATGCCGACGCCACGCGGATGCCCTACCGCATGCACTCCGAGTATCTGCGCCGGTTCTTCCTCGACAACGACCTGTCGCAGGGCCGCTTCAGGGTCGGAGGGCGGGCCGTGCATCTGGAAGACATCTCCGTGCCGGTCTTCGCGGTGGCGACCGAGACCGACCATGTGGCGCCCTGGCGGTCGGTGTTCAAGCTGGTCCACCTGCTCGACACCGACATCGACTTCGTGCTGACCAATGGCGGTCACAATGCCGGGATCGTCTCGGAGCCGGGTCACCCCCACCGCGCGTTCCGCCACCTCGGCCACCGCGATGGCCAGCCGCATCCCGATCCGGACGGCTGGATCGCAGCGACGCCGAAGCAGCCGGGATCGTGGTGGCCCGCCTGGATCGACTGGCTTCGCGCGCATTCGAGCGGCGACGTCGCGCCACCGCCCATCGGGCAGGCCAGCGCAGGCTATACGCCGGTCTGCGCGGCGCCCGGCCTCTACGTGCTGCAACCCTGACGGTCCGGAGCCGCCCCGTCCGGCCTCGATGGAGTTCGATGATGAAACCACTGCATTCCCGCCTCGCCACGCGTTTGGCCGGGTTGCTCCTCGTCGGCCTTGCGAGCGCCAGCGCTTCCGCCGAGGATGCCGACACGGCCTACGGGCGGCAGCTGGTCGAGGCGAACTGCGCGCGCTGCCACGCGGTCGGCCAGGTCGATGTGAGCACCCATCCCGAGGCGCCGGCCTTCCGAACGCTGTCGGAGCGCTATCCGCTCGACGCGCTGGAGGAAGCCTTCGTGGAGGGCATCGCGACCGGGCATCCCGACATGCCGGAGTTCATCGCCTCGCCCGAGCAGATCGGCGCCATTCTCTCCTTCCTCGACACGCTGCAGCCCTGACGAAGGCCGGCGTCAGATCGAGCGCTGGTTCACCCGCTTCGACAGGGCTTCCGCACTTTCTACGCGTTCCGAGTAGCGGTCGGTGAGGTAGGCGGAGCGGTCGCGGAGGAGCAGAGTGAACTTCATCAGTTCCTCCATCACGTCGACGATGCGGTCGTAGTAGGGCGACGGCCTCATCCGCCCGGCCTCGTCGAACTCGTTGAAGGCCTTGGCGACCGACGACTGGTTCGGGATCGTGACCATGCGCATCCAGCGGCCGAGCACGCGCAGCTGGTTGACGGCATTGAAGCTCTGGGAACCGCCGCAGACCTGCATGACCGCCAGGGTGCGGCCCTGGGTGGGACGGATGCTGCCCGCCGCCAGAGGCAGCCAGTCGATCTGCGCCTTCATGATGCCGGTCATGGCGCCGTGACGTTCCGGCGAGCACCAGACCTGGCCCTCCGACCAGAGCGACAGGTCGCGCAGCTCCTTCACCTTGGGATGGTCGGGCGTCGTCGAATCCGGCAGCGGCAGGCCTGACGGATCGAAGATCCGGACCTCCGCGCCGAGCCGGCGCAGGATCCGGGCCGCCTCCTCCGTGGCGAGGCGCGAATAGGATCTCTCGCGCAGCGATCCGTAGAGCATCAGGATGCGCGGCGGATGAGCCGATCGCGGTGCATCGAACAGCGCCGCCTCGTCGATGGGCCGGAATTGCGCCTCGTCGATGTTGGGAAGTTTGTCCAGCCTCGTGGCGTTTTCGGTCATCCCGGCTCCTGTCGGCGCGGTCTCGGCCAGTTGCGCCATAATTCGACAAATCCCGAAATAGAAGCTAGGCGAGCACCCGGAACGCGTCAATGCCTATTTCGGCTCTTTTCGAAATTACCGGACCCGTCTTCCGTCGGCGTCGATCACCACCTCGCCGTCGTCCTTGGTGAAGGGGCCGATGCGCGGATTAGGCAGGATGTCGAGCACCGCTTCCGACGGCCGGCAGAGCCGGGTGCCGAGCGGCGTCACCACGATCGGCCGGTTGATGAGGATCGGATGCGCCATCATCTGGTCGATCAGCTCGTCGTCGGTCCACTTCGGATCGGCGAGGCCGAGTTCGGCATAGGGCGTGCCCTTCTCGCGCAAGAGGTCGCGCGGTGCGATCCCCATGGCGGCGATCAGCTCGACGAGGCGCTCGCGCGTCGGCGGCGTCTTCAGGTATTCGACGACCTCCGGCTCCTCGCCGGACTGCCGGATCATGGCCAGCGTGTTGCGCGACGTGCCGCAGGCGGGATTGTGGTAGATGGTGATGCTCATGCCGTTCATGCCTTCGGGAACCAGTGTTGCGTCCTGTTGGCGAAGGCGACCAGCGACAGCATCACCGGCACCTCGACCAGGACGCCGACCACGGTGGCGAGCGCAGCGCCCGAATTGAGCCCGAAGAGGCTGATCGCGACGGCCACCGCGAGTTCGAAGAAGTTCGAGGTGCCGATCAGCGCGCAGGGCGCCGCGACGTTGAACGGAACCTTCCACGCCTTGGCCGCTGCATAGGTGATCGCGAAGATGCCATAGGACTGGATCACGAGCGGCACGGCGATGAGCACGATGACCAGGGGGTTGGTCAGGATGACGTTGCCCTGGAACCCGAACAGGAGGATCACCGTCGCCAGTAGCCCGACGACCGACACCGGCTTGAGGCGACCCGTGAACTCCGACACCGCGGCATCGGCCGCCGCTCCGCCTCCGGCGCGCCCGAGCAGCCATCGTCGCGTGATCGCTCCGGCAACAAGCGGAATGACCACGTAGAGGAGCGTCGACAGGATGAGGGTCGACCACGGTACGGCTATGTCGGTCACGCCGAGGAGCAGCGCCACTATGGGGGCGAAAGCGAAGATCATGATGATGTCGTTCACCGAGACCTGCACCAGCGTGTAGTTCGGATCGCCCTTCGTCATCTGGCTCCAGACGAACACCATGGCCGTGCAAGGCGCGGCGCCGAGCAGGATGAGCCCGGCGATGTATTGCTGCGCATCGGACGGCTCGATCAGCGGTGCGAAGAGGTACTCGAAGAAGAGGACGCCGAGAGCGGCCATGGTGAAAGGCTTGACCAGCCAGTTGACCACGATCGTCAGAACCAGACCCTTCGGTCGGTCGCCGACATGCGTCAGGCTGGCGAAATCGACATTGACCATCATCGGGAAGACCATGGCCCAGATCAGCACGGCCACCACGAGGTTCACCGAAGCGAACTCCAGCGCGGCGAGCGCACCGAACACGCCCGGCATCAGGTTGCCGAGAACGATCCCCGCGACGATGCACAAGGTCACCCAGAGCGAAAGCCATCTCTCGAAGAAGCCGATGCCGCCCGCGGCAGGCGCGGGTCGGTGGAGTGCCTGGTCCGTCATGTCGATCCTGCCTTCCGGTCCGCCGTATTCAACTGGCCTGCCCGAGATTGCGGCCGATTTCGTCGAGGCGCTTCTGCAAGGACAACCTGTCTATCGTCCGCATCGGCAGGCTGACGAAGATGGAGATGCGGTTGTTGAGCATGCGGTAGGCGTCGGCGAAGGCAAGCCGCTTCTCAGCTTCCGTTCCCTCGGCCGCCGCCGGGTCCGGAATGCCCCAGTGCGCCGTCATCGGCTGTCCCGGCCAGACGGGGCATGTCTCGCTGGCGGCATTGTCGCAGACGGTGAAGACGAAGTTCATCTGCGGAGCGCCGGGCGCTGCGAATTCGTCCCAGCTCTTAGACCGGGCGAAGGCGATGTCGTGGTTGAGGCTCTTCAGGAGGTCGACAGCATAGGGATGAACCTTTCCCTTCGGCTGCGATCCCGCCGAGTAGGCGCGGAAGCGGCCGTTGCCGACGCGGTTGAGGATCGCTTCCGCGAGGATCGACCGGGCGGAGTTGCCGGTGCACAGGAACAGCACGTTGAAGACCTGATCGTCCATCATCCCCTCCAGGCGGCCCCGGCCGCGCCCTCAGCAGTTGCAGGTGACGGCCTCGATGACGGGTCGGCAAAGCTCCGGCGAGCCGTTGCAGCAATCCTCCATCAGGTAGGCCAGAAGGTCGCGGAAGCCGGTCATGTCCGCCACGTAGCGCACCGTGCGTCCGTCCCGTTCTGCACGCACAAGACCGGCCTGATCGAGGATCTTCAGATGCGACGACATGGTGTTCTGCACCGTGCCGAGGCGCTGCGCGATCTCTCCCGCCGGCACGCCCGCCGGCCCCGCCTGCACCAGCAGGCGGAACACGTCGAGCCGGGTTTCCTGGCCGAGAGCCGAGAGACCACTGAGCGCGACCTTCTTATCCATATATCCGCTAATCTCGATTAGTCGATCCATACCTAGCCATAGGCGGGATCGATGTCAAGCGACGGTGAGGTGGATGTCGCGCAGGATCCCGCAGAACCGTGCCGGCTTCGAACACTGGCGGACTGAGGAGAAGGGCGAGGGTTGTGGGGGCGATGGCCGGCGCTTGCGCGGTGCACGAAGCACTCGGGGCGACCGCGAAATGGCTTCGCAGCCGCCGAGACGCCGCAAGGCGCCGCGGCGGCGGCGTCAGTTGATGGTCATCACCAACACGTCGTCGTCGCGGTCCGTGCACCGCTCGCGACGGCTCATGTCGAGCCTGCCGAAGAAATCGTGCTCGTTCAGCGGACGACCGGCCTTCATCGCCTCGCAGGCGGCGCGCGCCGCCTCGTAGGCGCTGTAAGGGATTTGTTCACGAAGCTTCGTCATCTTCGAGTCCTCCAGTGCCGATACTCAAGCGCCAGATATTGTCCTAATTCTGGCGGGGAGGTCTTTTCCCCCGTCCTTGGCGATGGCCAGCAGGCAATTCGTGGTCTCGCGGCCCCAGACCTGTCCCTCGCAGGCCAGGTCGATCTCGCTTCTCGCGGGCTTCGACGGAACCACGGGCTCGCTGCGCGGGGCAGCGGCGGCCGGGGCGAGGATGCCGCTCGCGGCCTGCCACGGCGCGGAGACCGACAGGACCGCCACCGTCGCGACGACGGAGAACAGAGCCATCGGATGCTCCGCGGCGCGGCGGCGCAGGGCGGGAACGGACAGGGTGGACGAACGCTTCGGTGCGTCGGCATATGCGGCTTGATGCTGGGTCATCGTCAGTGCCTCGGTTTGTTCTTGCGGTGCGGCCCTTCAAGCACGGACCTCGCCCCGCCGACTGCCGAAAAATTCACAGAACCATTTCGGGCTGTAATGCCCGGAGTGCCGCGCGGGTTGCAGCGCTGAAGCGGCTCCCGCGGCGATTAACGCGCCGGGATTCCAACGTTTTTCGGCCCCGCCGCAAGCACCGCCATGTCCTGATTCCACTAAAGCATTGCAAACGATAGTGTTTTATGATTTTATTGAATGAACATTCAACAATTAGGAGAAGGCATGTGAACCGCCCCCTGCGCGACGCGGCCATTCCGAACGGGTGGGACAGGCGCGGCCTGCCTGGCTGGACCTATCACAGTCCGGCTCTGCTCGAGCTCGAGAAGGAACAGGTGTTCCGAAATCACTGGCAGATCGTCGGCCATGTTTCCGATGTTCCGGAAGCCGGCGATTACCTGACGATGGACGTCGTCGGAGAGCGGGCGCTGGTGGTGCGCGGCAAGGACGGCGTGGTGCGCGCTTTCCACAACATGTGCCGGCATCGCGGCAGCCGAGTCGTCGCCGACAGCCAGGGCTCCTGCAAGGGCGCGCTGGTGTGCCCGTTCCATGGCTGGGTCTACAATCTCGATGGAACCCTGCGTGGGGCGGCGCGGCCACTCACCTTCCCAGAGCTCGACAAGGTGGAGTTCGGGCTGAAGCCGATCGACATCGAAATCTGGATGGGCTTCATCTTCGTGCGCTTCCGTCCGGGACCGCAGCCCTCCGTCGCCCACCTGATGCGCTCCGTGGAGCAGGAGATCGGCCACTACCGGATCGGCGAAATGGTCCCGTCCTGGGGCATCTGGATGCAGACCTCCCAGGTCAACTGGAAGTCGGTGCGCGACGTGGACAACGAGGGCTACCACGTGGCGATGGCGCATCCGGCGCTGCAGGACCTCTACGGCGCGACCTATTTCGACGAGCCTTTCGTCGACGGTGTGTCCCGATCCTGGGCGACCTACAATCCCCATGCCGGCCGACGGTGGAGCGTCCGCAACTACGTCCGCATCGCGCCGCGCCCGCCACACCTGCCGGAGGACCTGCGCACCGCCTGGATCTACTACGGCATCTTCCCCAACGCCGTCATCGCGGTGACGCCCGAAACCGCTCAGTTCTACCAGGAGTTCCCGCTGTCGACCGGTGAAACGATGCTGCGCGGGGCCATCTACCGCTATGCCGACGAAAGTCGCGAACAGGCGGCGGCGCGCTACCTTGCCTTCCGCATCGACCGCGACACGATGGCGGAGGACGTCCGGCTTTCGGAATGGTCGAACGAATCGATGCTGTCCAACGCCTTCGAGGGTTTCTACCTTTCCGATCTCGAATACGGCGTGCGTACCCATCACGATCACCTGCGCCGGATGCTGCCGGTGATGTCACTGGAGACCCCGCCCGAGGAGAAGGACGTCTGGAATCTCAACGATGCGCTGCTCAGCCGCGGCTGAGCGGGGTGGTCATCCGCGCGGCGGCGTCGGACCGACATAGCGGGCGCGCGGGCGGATAAGCGCCTCCGTCGCCAGCTGCTCCATGGCGTGAGCAATCCAGCCTGCCGTGCGCGCGATGGCGAAGAGTGCAGTCTCGTGGCCGATCGGCAGGCCGAGCATCCGCATCAGCACGGCAAGCGAGAAATCGATGTTGGGTCGCAGCCCGGTCGCCTCGGTGATCAGTGCGGGAGCATCGACCGCCAGCCTCCGGTCGGCTCCGGCGCGCAGCAGAGCCGAAAGCAGTGCGTCGGCGCGGGGATCGCCGTCGCGATAGACGGAATGGCCGAAGCCGGGCACCGGGCTGCCGAGCGCCACCCGCTCCCGGATTCCGGACGCAATGTCGCCCTCCGCCAGTTCGGCGACCATCTTGGCCGCTAGCGGTCCGGCGCCGCCATGGCGCGGCCCCTTCAGGGCCGCCAGGCCTGCCACGGTCGCGTCGTAGAGATTGAGGCCGGTCGATGCGGCGCAGCGCACGGTGAAGGACGAGGCGTTCAGTTCGTGGTCGGCCAGAAGCACGAGCGCCCGCCGCAGCAGCGCCCGTGCCCTGGCGTCGCGCGGAGCCCAGGCATCGGCGACCTGCTCGTGCAGGGGCCGGGCGGACGGCGCCGCATTCAGCACCGCTGCGGTGACCAGGCGCATCGCGCGCGCGCCGGTCCGCGCCCGACCGTCGGGGGTACGGTTGAAGGCACGCGGATCGGCCTCGCCCGCCAGGGCAAGCACGGCGATGGCCCGCGACAGCGGTGCCGCGCCGGCCGAAGCCGCCAGGATGGTACGCATGGCGTGGCTGACGACCGGCAGGTTATCGACATCGAAGGGATCCGCAGCGCTGCATCCCCACAGCAGGGTCGCCGCCTGCTCAAGGCTGCCGTCTTCCGCGAGCGCCACCGCCGGTACGCCGCGATAGATCGGACCCGCCTCGCCGATCGTGGAGACCGCGGAGTCCAGCACGGGCGCGTCGGCCTCCCCGGCCCGCGGTGCGCCGAAAGGCACGCGGCGGCCCTTGAGTGCGCGCACGTCCTCGGCACGGTAACGCCTCGCCCGCGTCTCCGCCACGGGCTCCGAGCGGATCATGCCGCGGCTGACATAGGCATAGAGCGTCGCGGGCGAGACGCCCAGTTCGCCCGCGGCTTCGCGGGCGGTGAGATAGAGGGCCTGATCGGGATTTTTCATATTGATCAAGCTAATCAAGATTGATCCACAATGAAAGAGGTCGCACCCTGCCGGCGAACGCGAGAAGGAGAGCGACATGACCATCCATTCCAAGACATCCGCCGGGCTCGACGGCGTCGTGGCCGCGGCCACTGCACTGTCGCATGTCGACGGCGAGCGGGGCGAACTGATCATCGGGGGTGCCCGTGTCGGCGACCTGGCGGGACGCGTGCCGTTCGAAGCTCTGACGGGGCGGCTCTGGTCGCTCGCCGGCAGCGCGACCGTCGCCGAGACGGAGGCACGCCGCTTGCTGGGCGTCGCCCGCGCACGCACCTTCGAACGCCTGCCCGCGATCCTCTCGGCCGCCGAAGGGCTTCCCGTTGCCGCGGGGTTCCGTGCAGGCGTCGCCGCGCTCGGGCCCGTCTCCGGACTGCCGGACGAAGCCGTCCTCGTCGGCGCCATGCCGGTGATCGCGACCGCCCTCGTCCGCCGGTCCCGCGGCGAGGCGCCGGTCGCGCCGCATCCCGCGCTCGGCCATGCCGCCGATACGCTGCGCATGCTGCGCGGCCTGCCGGGCGGCGAGACGGAAGCCCGGGCGCTCGACGCCTATCTCGTCACCGCAAGCGACCACGGCATGAACGCCTCGACCTTCACCGCGCGGGTGGTCGCCTCGACGCAGGCCGATCTGTTCATGGCCGTCACCGCCGCCTACTGCGCCCTGACGGGCCCGCTGCATGGCGGCGCGCCCGGCCCGGTGCTCGACATGCTCGACGCGATCGGCACACGCGGAAACATCGCCGCCTGGGTGGACGCCGCACTCGCCCGCAAGGAGCGGCTCATGGGCTTCGGCCATCGCGTCTACAGGGTGCGCGATCCTCGCGCCGACGTCTTGCGCGAGGCGGTCTCCTGGCTCGGGCGGACCAGGCGCGACCTTGGCCTCGCCGCCGCGGTTGAAGCCCATGCGCGCGAGGCGCTGCGGCGGGCCAAGCCCGACCGCCCGCTCGACACGAACGTCGAGTTCTACACCGCCATCCTGCTCGAGGCGCTGGAGATCCCGCGCGAGGCCTTCACGCCTATCTTCGCGGTCGCACGGGCGGCGGGATGGACGGCGCACGCGATCGAGCAGCAGCGGACCGGGCGTCTGCTCAGGCCGGACTCGGTCTATCTCGGAGAGGTGCCCGGCTAGAACCGTCAGTCTTCCTCCCGGCCTTCGGACGTCCGGTCCCGCTTGTGGCGCCTCGTCCCGGGAAAGGCCGGGAGCCAGCCCTCGCGGCGGATCGTCCACAGCTCGTAGGTCGGACGGAAGCGGTCCGGCTCATCGAGGGCGCCGAGATTCACCTCGATCTCGTCTCCGCTGCGCCCGAACACCGACGAGCCGCAGCGGGGGCAGAAATGCCGCCCGGCATAGGTTCGCGTCTCGCCTTCGATCGCCACGGCGTCGAGGGGGAAGATCGCCGAGGCATGGAAGACGGCACCGTGGTGCTTGCGGCAGTCGAGGCAATGGCAGATGCCGACCCGGTAGGGTCGACCGGACGCGACGAGCCGCACCTCGCCGCAAAGGCAACCGCCGGTCACCCGCTCCATCGCCGGACTCCTTCAATGCTGGTCGGATGGCGCACCGTCGCCCGCGCGCCATGGCGCGGGTCAAGTCGCGGCGCGGCTCCCGGTTCCCGCATCGGCTGCCCGACTCCGCAGAGCAACCGCCGCTAGCCCCGCCACAGCCCCTCCCGGCGCAAGTCGTCCATCGTCCTTGCAATTCCCTCGCGCAGGATGGCGACCATGTCGTCGATCTGGTCGCGGGTGATGACGAGCGGCGGGCTCATCACGCACATGTTGATCAGCGGCCTGACCAGGAGGCCCAGTTCGTGGCAGTGGGCGTCGATCCGCTTGCCGACCGCGTGGTCGAGTGCGAGCGGGTTCCTGCTCTCGCGATCCGCCACGCATTCCACGCAGGCCATCAGGCCCGCGCCGCGCACCTCGCCCACCAGCGGCAGGTCCTCCAGCGTCTTCAGCCTCGCCTGGAAATAGGGCGCGACGGCGCGCGCGTGGTCGAGCCCGCCGTCTTCCAGCAGGTCGAGGTTCTTCAGCGCCACGGCGCAGCCGATCGGGTGGCTGGAATAGGTGTAGCCGTGGCCGAACATGGCCTGCGGATGGTTGGACCGCCGCAGGTCCTCCGTCAGCCGCGCCGAGATCATCACCCCGCCCAGCGGAAAGTAGCCTGAGGTGACGCCCTTGGCGAAGGTGATCATGTCCGGCTCGATGCCGAAGACGTCCCCCGACGCGAACACCTCGCCCAGCCGGCCGAAGGCCGTGACGACCTCGTCGGAGACGTAGAGGATGTCGTTGTCGCGACAGAGGTCGCGGATGCGCGGCAGGTAGCCGGGCGGAGGCACGATCACGCCGCCGGAGGCCTGGATCGGCTCGGCGACGAAAGCCCCGATGCGCTCGGCACCGATGCGCTCGACCGTGGCGCTGAACTCGTCGACGAGGAAGTTGGTGAAGGTCGCGAGCGTCATACCGGCCGGGCGGCGGAACGGATCGGGGCAGGAGAGCTTGACGACGAGGTCGTCTGCCCCGTCCATCCAGTCGCGGTCGCGCGGGCGGCCGTTCAGCGAGGCGGACAGATAGGTCGAGCCGTGATAGGCGCCGCCCCGCGACAGGATCATCTTCTTGTCCGGGCGGCCGCGGACGTTGTTGTAGAACTGCATGAAGCGCAGTGCCGTCTCGACGGCCGAGGAACCGCCGGTCGTGAAGAACACGTGATCGAGGTCGCCCGGCGCGTGGGCGGCGAGCCGCTTCGCCAGCGCGGCCGAGGCGTCGCTCATCGTGTACCAGGGCGTGTTGTAGGACAGCTCCATCGCCTGCCCGGCCATCACGCGCACGAGATCCTCCCGACGATGGCCGAGATTGACGCACCACATGCCGGCGGGGCCGTCGATCAGCCGGCGTCCCTGGCCGTCGGTGATGTAGATCCCGTCCCCGGCCTCGATCGGCGTCCGCGCCTCGTTGCCGATGGCGCCCGCGTAGGGCCAGGGCTGGATCAGGTGGCGCTCCGCGCCCTCGAAGCGGGGCGGCGCGTGATTCCCCGCCTGATCCGCCGGTTTCTTGATCGCCGCCATGCCATCCTCACTGTCGGTGCATCCGAGAACCGCGGGGCACCTGCCCAACATCGCGGAACCACGACGGTTTCGCCCGTCGTTCTGAATGTCCGTTCAATCAATATTCCAGAAATAGCGCTTGATTTCAATCCAGCCATGGGCGCATGCTCGCCGACGGGCACCGACGACAGGGGACGGTGCGAGCCATGGGTGGACAAGTGACGACACGTCCCGCGCCCTTGCCGGACCACCGGACCGGAGCGTCGCGATGAGCGTCGCGGTCGAAGGTGCCGCCTCCGGCAGGGCGCCCGGCCGCCCGACCCTTCTCCGAACGGAGCAGCGCCAGGGGCTCGCGCTGATGAGCCCCACCGTCCTGTTCGCGCTGGTGATGCTCGCCGCGCCGATCCTCGTCGTGGTCGCGCATTCCTTCTGGACCCAGGACTACCTGACGATCGACCGGACGTTCACGCTCGAGAACTACCGCACGGCGCTGACCGAGCCGATCTACCGCGACCTCCTGATGCGGTCGCTGGCGCTGTCGATGAGCGTGGCCTTCCTGACGGTGGTGCTCGCCTACCCGGTCGCCTACTACGTCTCCTTCCACGGCGGGCGCTACAAGAGCCTGCTCCTGTTCCTGATCACCATCCCGGCCTGGAGCAGCTATCTGCTCAGGGTCATGTCGTGGAAGGTGATCCTCGGCTACAAGGGGGTACTCAACACCGCGCTGCTCGGGGCCGGCGTCATCGACGAGCCCTCGACGGCCTTCCTCTACAACTCCAACGCTGTCATGATCACGCTCACCCATGCCTGGGCGGTGTTCGCGATCCTGCCGATCTACGTGTCCCTGGAAAAGGTCGACCGGACGCTGATCGAGGCGGCGACCGATCTCGGCGACGGCCCGGTCCGGCGCTTCCTGCGCGTGACGCTGCCGCTCACCGTTCCGGGCATCGTCGCGGCGCTGATCATCGTGATGATTCCGACGGTCGGCGACTATGTCACGCCGCGCCTCGTCGGCGGCAAGGACGGCGTCATGATCGCAAGCGCCATCGAGGTGCAGTTCAAGAAGGGCGCCAACTGGCCGCTGGGCGCAGCCCTGTCGGTGACGACCATGATCGTCATCACCATCGTCGCGGCGTCCTGCGTCGGTCTGTTGCGCTGGGCGGCGGGACGGATCCGATGACGACCCGGCGGCGGTTCCTCGGCGTGAACTGGCTGGCGGCCTACGTCGCCCTCTACGTCGCCTTCCTCTACCTGCCGATCCTGCTGTTGCCGCTGTTCTCCTTCAACGATTCCGCGACGCCGGGTTTCCCGCTCTCCGGCTTCACCTGGAAGTGGTACGAGAGCCTGCTCGACACGCCGGCGATGCTGGATGCGGCGAAGAACAGCGCCATGGTGGGACTGGCGGCAGCCGTCACCTCCACCTTGCTCGGCATCTGCGCCGCGCGCGCCATGACGCGCTACCGTTTCCGCGGCCAGCGGACGATGAGCGGGCTGATCATGGCCCCGCTGGTGCTGCCGGAGATCATCATCGCGGTGGCCCTGCTCCTCGTCATGCTGCGCCTGGGGCTCGAGCTCTCGCTGCTCACGGTCGCGCTCGGACACGTGCTGATCTGCGTGCCCTATTCCGTCACCGTCCTGATCGCCGGCTTCGAGGGCTTCGACCGCAGCCTCGAGGAGGCTTCGTCCGATCTCGGCGAGACGGCGTTCGGAACGTTCCGGCGGGTGACGCTGCCGATGGTAGCGCCGGCCATCGTCTCGAGCCTGCTCGTCTCCTTCACCATCTCGCTCGACGAATTCATCCTCGCCTTCTTTCTCACCGGCACCGAATCGACGCTGCCGGTCTACATCTGGGGCCAGCTGCGCTTCGCGGCCCGGCTGCCGGGCGTGCTCGCGCTCGGGACGATCATGCTCGTCCTGTCCTTCATCCTGCTGACGATCGCCGAGATCTACCGCCGCCGCGCCGCGCGGCGCGCCAATGTCGACGGAGGACTGCTTGCCTGACAGGCCGATGATCGAGATCGCCAGTGTCACCCGGGCCTATGGCGAGTTCAGAGCGCTCGACGATGCGAGCCTCTCCATCCGGCCGGGCGAGTTCTTCTCGCTGCTCGGTCCCTCGGGCTGCGGCAAGACGACCCTGCTGCGCATGATCGGCGGCTTCGACACGCCCACCAGCGGAACGATCGCCATCGACGGACAGCCGATGCTCGGCATTCCCGCCAACCGCCGGCCCACCAACATGGTGTTCCAGAGCTACGCGATCTTCCCTCATCTCGATGTCGAGCAGAACGTCGGCTACGGCCTGAAGCGGCTGAAGCTCGATCCCGCGGAAGAGAAGCGGCGTATTGGCGAGGCGCTGGCCCAGGTCTCGCTGAAGGGCCTCGGCAAACGCCGCGCGACCGAGCTTTCCGGCGGCCAGCGGCAGCGCGTGGCGCTGGCGCGCGCCCTGGTGATGCGGCCGAAGGTGCTGCTGCTCGACGAGCCGCTCTCGGCGCTCGACAAGAAGCTGCGCGAGCAGATGCAGGTGGAACTGCGAAGCCTTCAGAAGGCGGTCGGCATCACCTTCGTCCTCGTCACGCACGACCAGTACGAGGCGCTGGCGATGTCCGACCGCATCGCGGTGATGTTCGGCGGCAGGATCGCGCAGGTGGCGGCGCCCAAGGACATCTACCAGCGTCCGGTGAACCGGCAGGTCGCCGATTTCCTCGGCGGCATGAACTTCATCGAGGCGAACCTCATCGCCGAGAAAGGGACGGTCATCGAGGTCGAGACGAAGGGCTTCGGCCGCATCACCACGCAGAAACCGGCGCAGTGGGCAGGCGGGAGCGGAGCGGTGACGGTCGGCATCCGGCCCGAGCGGCTGCGCGTGCTCTGGGAGGGCGAGTCCGCGCGGCACGAGCTCTCCGGCACCGTCGTCGACCGGCACTATTTCGGTGAGATCACCCACCTGGTCGTCGCCATCCCCGGCATGGACAGCCCTCTCGCAGTGACCGAGACCAACGATTTCGGAGCCGACGACATCCCCGTCGGAGCGCCCATCCGCATCGCCTACGAGCCGGATGCGCTGGTTGCCATGGCGGACTGAGGCGCCTTCGGGAAGCCGTGCATCGGCGGTGTAATGAGCCGACTTATGGCTTCCGGGCGGGTTCAGCTCAATTCACGAAACTGACACGCAACCGTTGTCCGACCGTCACCGACAGCCGCTAGTCGGAGGCCGGAAGTTCAAGACTTTCGCCAACGAACATTCGGGAGCACGTCATGAAGTCTACCGGCCTCGCCGCGGGTTTTGCCGCGGGCATTTCCATCCTCGCCATGAGCCCTGCATTCGCCGTGACGGAGGTCGCCTGGTGGCACGCCATGGGCGGCGAACTGGGCCAGAAGCTCGAGGCCATCGCGGCCGACTACAATTCCAAGCAGACCGAATACAAGGTCGTGCCGAGCTTCAAGGGCACCTATCCCGAGACCATGACCGCCGCCATCGCCGCCTTCCGCGCCAAGGAGCAGCCGGCGATCGTGCAGGTCTTCGAAGTCGGCACCGGCACGATGATGGCGGCCAAGGGCGCCGTCTATCCGGTCTACCAGCTGATGAAGGACGCCGGCGAGCCCTTCGATCAGGCCGCCTTCCTGCCTGCCGTGGTCGGCTACTACACCGACACCGACGGCAACATGCTGTCGATGCCGTTCAACTCCTCGACGCCGATCCTGTACTACAACAAGGACGTCTTCGAGAAGGCCGGCCTTGACCGCAATACTCCGCCCAAGACCTGGGAAGAGGTCGAAGCCTTCTCGAAGAAGATCATGGAATCCGGCGCGGCCAAGTGCGGCTTCACCACCGGCTGGATCTCCTGGATCCAGCTCGAGAATTTCTCGGCCTGGCACAACCAGCCGATCGGCACGCTTGAGAACGGCTTCGGCGGCCTCGCCACCGAGCTGACCGTGAACGGCCCGCTGCAGGCCCGCCACTGGGCAAATCTCGCCCGCTGGCAGAAGGAAGGCCTCTTCCAGTATGGCGGTCCGGTCGGCGGCAACGACGCCCCGCCGAAGTTCTACACGCAGGAATGCGCGATCTACATGAACTCCTCGGCCTCGCGCGCCGGCGTCGTGGCCAATGCCAAGGACTTCGAGGTCGGCTACGGCATGCTGCCGCACTACGCCGACACCCAGCCGCAGAACTCGATCATCGGCGGCGCGACGCTGTGGGTGATGGCCGGCCGGCCGGAGGCCGAGTACAAGGCCGTCGCCAACTTCTTCACCTATCTCTCCTCCCCCGAGGTGCAGGCCCAGTGGCACCAGGGCACCGGCTACCTGCCGATCACGCAGGCCGCCTGGGACCTGTCGAAGTCGCAGGGCTACTATGACGCCAACCCGGGCGCCGACGTGTCGATCAAGCAGATGACCCTGAACGCGCCGACGGCCAACTCCAAGGGCCTGCGCTTCGGCTCCTACGTCCAGATCCGCGGCATCATCGACGAGGAATTCCAGGCGCTGCTGGCCGGCCAGAAGGACGCCCAGACGGCCCTCGACGACCTCGTCAAGCGCGGCAACGTGCTGATCCGCGAGTTCGAAGCGGCCAACAAGTAGGACGCATCCGCGTCGCCGGCAGCCCGCGCTTCCGCGCGGGCTGTCTTCGCATCGAAGGTCTCCAGCATGAAACGCGCGATCTTTCGCAACCAGCTGCTGCCCTGGCTGCTATTGGCGCCGCAGCTGGCGGTTACGTTCGTCTTCTTTCTGTGGCCGGCCGCGCAGGCCGGGTGGCAGAGCTTCCTGCGCGAGGACGCCTTCGGTCTGAATTCCAGCTTCGTCGGCTTCGAGAACTATGCCCGGCTGTTCGAGGATCCGCACTATCTCAACGCGATCTGGGTGACGGTCGTCTTCTCGGTCTCGGTCACCGTACTCGCGATGGGGCTTTCGCTCCTGCTGGCACTGGCGGTGGACCGCATGATCCGGTCCGCGCAGTCCTACACCACGCTCCTCGTCTGGCCCTATGCCGTCGCGCCCGCCATCGCCGGGCTTCTGTGGTGGTTCATCTTCAATCCGACAGTCGGCCTCGTCCCCTACGCGCTCGACATGGTGGGCATCGACTGGAACCACAGCCTCGACGGCACCCAGTCGATGATCCTCGTCATCATCGCGGCTGCCTGGAAGCAGATCAGCTACAATTTCCTGTTCTTCGTCGCCGGCCTGCAGGCGATCCCGGCCAGCATGCGGGAGGCCGCAGCCATCGACGGCGCCGGGCCGGCCCGGCGGCTGTTCACGATCACCCTGCCGCTGCTGGCGCCGACCTCCTTCTTCCTGCTCGTGGTCAACACCGTCTACGCCCTGTTCGACACATTCCCGGTGATCGATGCGACGACGGAGGGTGGTCCGGCGCAGGCCACCAACATTCTGGTCTACAAGGTTTATGTCGACGGCTTCCTCGGCCTGAATCTCGGCTCCTCGGCGGCCCAGTCGGTCGTGCTGATGGCCGTGGTGGTGGTGCTGACAATCGTGCAGTTCCGCTTCATCGAGCGCCGGGTGGAGTACTGACCATGGTCGAACACCGCCCCTTCCTCAACGTCCTGGCGCACGGCGTCCTGGTGCTCGGCGTCCTCCTCGTGGCGTTCCCGGTCTGGATCGCCCTCGTCGCCTCCACCCATCCCGCCGAGACATTCCAGACCGGCCGAATTCCGCTCTGGTTCGGCGATGCGGCACTGCACAATTATGGCGTCATGCTGGGCGACGGCCTGTCCAACATGGGCGCGCCGCCGCTGGCGGGCATGCTGTTCAACAGCCTCGTGATGGCGCTGGTCATCGCTGCCGGGAAGATCGCCATCTCCATCACCTCGGCCTTCGCCATCGTCTACTTCCGCTTTCCGTTCCGTATGCTGGCCTTCTGGTGCATCTTCATCACGCTGATGCTGCCGGTGGAGGTTCGCATCCTGCCCACATTCAAGGTCGTGGCCGATCTCGGCATGCTGAACAGCTATGCGGGCCTGACGATCCCGCTGATCGCCTCGGCAACCGCCACCTTCCTGTTCCGGCAGGTGTTCATGACCATCCCCGACGAACTGGCCGAAGCCGCTCGGATCGACGGGGCCGGGCCCATGAAGTTCCTGCGCGACATCCTGATCCCGCTGTCGCGCACCAACATCGCCGCGCTCTTTGTGATCCTGTTCATCTATGGCTGGAACCAGTATCTCTGGCCGCTGCTGATCACCACGGACGAGGGCTACTACACCATCGTCGCGGGCATCAAGCGCATGGCCGAGGCGGTCGACGCCAATCCGGTCTGGAACTACGTCATGGCCGCTTCTGTGCTGGCCATGCTGCCGCCCGTGGTCGTCGTCATCGCCATGCAGAAGCTGTTCGTCAAAGGCCTCGTTGAGACGGAGAAATAGGATGGCAACGATCACCCTCGACACGGTGCGGAAGGTCTATCCCGGCAAGGTGGAGGCCGTGAAAGGCATCTCGCTCGACATCGCCGACGGCGATTTCATCGTGCTCGTCGGACCGTCCGGCTGCGGCAAGTCGACCCTGCTGCGCATGATCGCCGGACTGGAAACCATATCCTCCGGCAGCGTGAAAATCGGCGACCGCGTGGTCAACGAGATCGATCCGGCCGAACGCGACATCGCGATGGTGTTCCAGAACTACGCGCTCTATCCGCACATGACGGTCTACGACAACCTCTCCTACGGCCTGCGCAATCGCGGCATGAAGCGCGACGAGATCGACGTGCGGGTGAAGAAGGCGGCGGAGATCCTGGAGATCGGCTCCCTGCTCGACCGCAAGCCGCGCGCGCTCTCCGGCGGGCAGCGCCAGCGCGTGGCGATGGGCCGGGCGATCGTGCGCAGTCCCAAGGTCTTCCTCTTCGACGAGCCGCTGTCGAACCTCGACGCCAAGCTGCGCGGCCAGATGCGCGTCGAGATCAAGGCGCTGCAGCGCTCGCTCGGGGTGACATCGGTCTACGTGACGCACGACCAGCTGGAGGCGATGACGCTCGCCGACACGCTGGTCGTCATGAACGGCGGCGTGGTCGAGCAGATCGGCGCACCGCTCGACGTCTACGAGAAGCCGGCCAGCACCTTTGTGGCGAGCTTCATCGGGGCGCCGCCGATGAACCTCCTGCCGCTCACCCGGTCGGGGGACGGCTGCCGGCTTCCCGACGGATCGGTCCTGCCGGCCGGCAGCCATCCGCGAGGCGAAGCGGCGACGCTCGGGTTCCGCCCCGAAGACGTGGTGATCGGCGGGCCGGACGCACTTGCCCTTGACTTCGAGGTCGTCGCCGCCGAGCCGGTCGGTGCGGAGAGCTTCCTGCACGGCAGAGCCGGCGGGTCAGGCATCGTGGTGCGCGTGCAGGGGCGCGCGACCGCCCTGCCCCGCGACCGCATCCGCATCGGGGTGCCGCAGGACCGCCTCCACCTCTTCGGCGCCGATGGAAAGCGCATCGAGCCTGCCGGTGCAATCGCGCGCGGCCACACGTCGCACGCGGTGCCGGCCTGATACGTCACCGCCGCCAGGCGATCAGTAACCCGCCTTGATCTTCTCGAACTCGGCGATCATTCGCAGTTTCAGTTCCGGCGGCACCGGCGACTGGAACAGCGTCTTGTCGACGAACTTCTCGACGTCGGCATAGCCTTTCGCCGCCAGCACTTCGGGTTCGACGGCCTCCATCGACCTGGCGTTGGCATGGCCGTAGCCCCAGTCGTTGACGATATACTTGGCTACCTCCGGATCGGCGTTAACGGCGCTCAGGAAGTCATAGGCCTTGTCCACGCTGCCCGGTGCGTCCTTGAGCAGGACATAGCCGCAGACCCAGGTGGTGATGCCTTCGGCCGTGTCCTTGTTCGACGCGATCGGCTGACCCTCGGCAGCGAGCTGCGTCGAGGCATCGTTCCAGGCCCAGGCGAGATCGACCTCGCCACCGCCCAGCGCTTGCACGATCTCGGTCGAATCGGTCCAGTACATGCGCACGTTCTTGTGCACCTCGCGCAGGAAATCGGCCGCCGCGGAAAACTGCGCGTCGGTCATCTGCGTCCAATCCTTCAGGCCGATCGCCAGCGACGCCAGCGCGAAGGCATCGTCGACATTGTCGGGCAGCGACACGCGGTCCTTGAACTTCGGATCGGCGAAGGCTTTCAGCGAGGTCACGTCCTCGGCCGCGATGTTCTCCGTGTTGTAGGTGAGGGAGGTGTTGCCCCAGTCCCAGGGCATGAACCAGGCGGTTCCGTCTGCCGTCGTCGCCAGATCCTTCATGGCCATGATGCCGGGCAGGAGATCGTTCCAGCCTTCGATACGGGAGGTATCCAGCGGCTGCAGCAGGCCGGCGTCGCGCCACTTCACCACGCTCTGCGAACAGGGATGGCCGAGGTCCGCCTTGAAGCCGGAGCGGAGCTTCTCGAAGGCCTCGTCCTCGTCGCCGAAGAATGTGAAGGTGGGCGAATCGCCGTGCTTCTCGACATAGCGCGGATGGAAGGCCGGCTCCTCGTAGCCCGACCAGTCGAGGATGAGGAGGTCACCATCCTCCGCCAGCGCCGGACCGACGGAGAGCCCCGCCAGCGCTCCGGCGAGAGCGATCGCCACGGATTGCCTCAAGTACCGGGTAAACGTCTTCATGCCTGATGCTCCCATTTTTTCCCATCGTCATGCCTTCGAGACCGTGCCGTCCGCGCCGCGCACGAAGTGCCGCGGAAACAGCGACGCCAGGAATTCGGCCGCCGCGGCGAAGGCGGTCTCGCGCGACACGTCGTCCGCCGCGAGCATGAGGCGCAGCCACAGGCCTTCGAGCAGCGCATTGATCGCCAGGGCGCTCGCCTGCGGGTCGGTCGCATAGGGACCTTCGGCCTTCAGCCGCGTGCAGATGTCCACCATCACGTCGTGATAGGCCTGGTCGCGGCCGCCGCAGAGCGCCTGATAGGTCGGGCGTGACTTCGCCTCGCCCCAGAAGGCGCACCAGGCAGCGAGCTTGCGCTTGGTGCAGACCGCACGATCGAAATCGGCCGCGCAGAGGGCCCAGAGCTGGGCGGCCGGATCGGCCCCGGCCTTGTCCAGCGCGCCGCGCCAATGGGCGGCGTATTCCTCCGCCATGAACTGCAGTGTCGCGACGAGCAGCTTTTCCTTGCTCTCGAAATGGAAATTGACGATGCCGCGCGAAAGGCCTGCCCCGTCGGCGACGTCGGCGAGCGTCGTCTCGGCATAGCCGCGCCTCGCCAGCGAATCGATGGTCGCGTCGATGAGCTGCTGGCGGCGGACCTCCCGCGAGGCCTTGCGGCCCTTCCGGTCGCCGTCGGGGCCCCGCTCGGCGATGACGCTTTCGGACATGCGAACCGCTTTCTCCGATGGAAGATCCAGCACTATCCCGGCTTCCTTCCCCGCAGATGAGTGGGACGGTGCTCGCCCGAGTCAAGAACCTTCTGCATGGCCTCCCAGGTGCGGATGTTCTTGTCGACGTAGGCCTCGCCCACCGCCGCGGCGGCGCGCGCGTAGAGCGGCCCCTTCAGCCGTTCGAGTTCGGCGCGCGCGACCTCGCGGTACCAGGGGTTCCGGTCGACGGTGTAGACGTCGACGAATCCGGCCTTCTCCATCGCCGCGCGATAGCGCGCGGGCGAGGCCATGGCGAAGCTCAGCCCCTCGGCCGCCAGATAAGCCTTCATGTCGTCGCTCGGCTCGCCATCGTGCCCGATCATCCAGTCGCTGGCCGCAAGCTGGCCGCCGGGCTTCAGCACGCGCCAGAGATCGGAGAACAGCGCGTCCTTGTCCGGCACGTGCAGCAACGCGTCCTTGGAGAAGACCACGTCGAAGCTCTCGTCCCGGAAGGGCAGCCGGCCCGGCGGCGCCTGTACGAAATCGACGCGCTGCGACAGTCCGCGCTCCCAGGCACGCCGGCGGGCGGCGATGACGACCGGAGCCTCGACGTCGAATCCCGTGGCATGCGACGCACCGTGGCGCTCGACCAGATGCAGCGTGATGCCGCCGGCACCGCAGCCGACGTCCAGCACCGTTCGTCCCATGAGCGAGAGTCCGGCCAGAACCCGGTCGACCTCCTCCGGGCCGCCGGGCGAGAGATATCCTTCGCCCCACAGCGCTTCCAGGAAGCGGATCGCCGCGTCGTCGTACTCCGGCTCGCCGTGCGGCTGCTCTGTCCCGGCGCCGTGCATCGTCAGCCCCTTCCGCCTGCGATGGTGTCACCCGGCCATCCGCGACCGGCAACGAAAACCTAGCGAAGACGGGGAGAAACGCAACCTCGTTTGTTGAACATTCATTCAGAATGGCTGGACAGCCGCGCGGACCGCATGCCAGATTTGCGCCGATGCCGGATTGGGCTGCGGGCGGACGATGCCGCCCGCGACGACGCGGGACCGATCGAATGAAGCGCTGGGACGCCATCGTGATAGGAGCCGGGCACAACGGCCTCGTCAACGCCTGCTACCTGCAACGCGCCGGGCTCGACGTGCTGGTCCTGGAGAAGAACGACTGGGTCGGCGGCGCGGCCGTCAGCCGCTCGTTGACGCCCGGTTTCCTCTATTCCAACTGTTCCTACGTCTGCTCGCTGTTCAGGCCGGAGATCATGCGCGACCTCGAACTGCCGCGCTACGGCCTGCAGGTGATCGCCTACGAGGGCGGCGCGGTGCTGACGCAGGACGGCGACTTCCTCGGCAACTACCGCGACCACGAGGCGCACCGGCGCGAGTTCGCGCGCTTCTCGGCCCGGGACGCGGAGGCCTACGACCGCTATTCGCGCGACGTGACGCGGCAGTGCCGCTTCATCCAACCGCTCCTGATGCGCACCGCGCCCGACCCCACGAGCCTCAAGCCGCGCGATCTCGGCGAGCTTCTCTACCTCGGCCGCAAGTTCGCCGGGCTCGGTCCTGCGGAGATGGCGCAGACCATTCGCTTCTGGACCATGTCGATCGCCGATTTCCTCGACGAGTACTTCGAGACCGACGTCATCAAGGCCTACTTCGCCCTGTCCGGCATCATCGGGACGGCCCTCGGGCCGATGTCGCCCGGCACGGCCTACATCCTGCTGCACCACTACATGGGCGAGGTCGACGGCTCGGTCGGGGCCTGGGGTTATGCGCGCGGCGGCATGGGCGCGGTGACGCAGGCGCTCGCCGCGTCCTTCCAGGCGAGCGGCGGCACCATCCGCACCGGTGCGGCGGTCGACCACGTGCTGGTGCGGAACGGCAAGGCGGAGGGCGTCGTGCTGGCGGGCGGCGAGGAGGTGCGCGGCCGCGTGGTCGTCTCCAACGCCGACGTCAAGCGCACCTTCCTGACGCTCGTCGACGAGAAGGACCTGCCGGAGACCTTCCTGCGCCGGGTCCGCAACTTCAAGATCCGCGGCTCCTCGGGCAAGGTCAACATCGCGCTCGATTCCATGCCGGAGTTCCCGGCGCTGCCCAAGGACTCGCCCTGCCTGCGCGGCGACCTGCACTTCACCGATACCGTCGAACGCATGGAGCGCGGCTACGACGACTGGAAGGCCGGACGCTGGTCGGCCGATCCCTTCCTCGACGTCGTCATCCCCACGACCCTCGACCCGACCATGGCCTCGCCCGGCAAGCATTTCATGTCCTGCTTCGTGCAGTACTGCCCGCCCAAGGTCGAAGGCCACGACTGGACCGACGCCGACCGCGACGCCTTCGGCGAGACCGTCATCTCGCAGATCGCCGACCATTCGCCCGGCTTCCGCGATCGCATCGTCCACATGGAGGTGCGCACGCCGCGCGAACTGGAGGACGAGGTCGGGCTGACCGAAGGCAACATCTTCCAGGGCGAGCTGACCTTCGACCAGCTGCTGTTCAACCGACCGGTGCCCGGCTACGCGCAGTACCGTTCGCCGATCGGCGGGCTCTACATGTGCGGCTCCTCCACCCATCCCGGCGGCGGCGTCATGGGTGCGCCGGGCCGCAATGCGGCGGCGGAAATGCTCCGCGACCTGAAGCGCGGCACCAGCCACATGAGCGCGGCCCATGACGTCATCTGACGCCACCCGCTTCGACGCGATCGTCATCGGCGGCGGCCATAACGGCCTCGCCTGCGCCGCCGCGCTCGGACGCACCGGGCGCAAGGTCCTGGTGCTGGAGGCGGCGGAGGCGCTCGGCGGCGCGGCGGCGACGCACGAGTTCGCCCCCGGTTTCCGGGTCTCGGGCCTCGCGCACGTGCTCAACAGGCTCCATCCGGAAATGGTCGACGGCCTCGACCTGAGGACGCACGGGCTCGCCGTCGCCACGGCCGCGATGATGCCCAGCGTCGCCCTGTCGGCGGAGGGCGATCCGCTGGTCCTCGACGGCGCCTATGGCGAGCATCTTCGGGGCACGATCGACGCGACGGACCGCGCCGGCTGGTCGGAGCTGCGGTCGCTGCTCTTCCGGCAGGCGGGCATCCTCAAGCCCTTCCTGTCGCGCCGGCCGCCGGATCTCGGCGCCATGTCGCTGGCGCAAGCCTCGCTGCTCGGTTCGGCGGCGCTGTCGCTGCGCCGCCTCGGCAAGGAGGGCATGCGCGAGTTCCTGCGCATGGTGCTGATGAACGTCGCCGACGTGCTCGACGAACACTTGGCCGACGACCGGCTGAAAGGCCTCGTCGCCTTCGACGCGACGCTCGGCGCCCACCTCGGTCCCCGTTCGCCGACCTCGCTGCTCGGGCTCCACTATCGGCTGGCGGGAGAGATCGACGGCGTGGCCGGAGCGCAGGCGCTGCCTGTCGGCGGCATGGGCGCGGTCGCCGCGGCGTTCGCGCGCGCGGC
>Ga0208243_1000379_pt1 | contig 26571 bp, 23 predicted proteins | sample Subbio2Aug_QV12A_FD_184826 | JGI IMG/M metagenome (GOLD analysis project Ga0208243, IMG submission 184826) | Serpentinite rock and fluid subsurface biosphere microbial communities from McLaughlin Reserve, California, USA - CR12Aug_QV12A (SPAdes) | ecosystem: Environmental > Terrestrial > Deep... | reverse complement strand
GCGCGCGTCGGCCCGCTGCTGACGCTGGCCGGGCTCGCCGGACCGCCGGACGGCACGGCGATGATCCCGCAGGGCGAGGCGGTGCGGCTGCACCGCGCGCTGCGCGCGGCCGAGCCCGTCGCGTGGCCCGCCCTCCTCGCGGAGGCGGGTGCCAGGACCGCGGACTACATCCTCGCCAACCGCATCCCGGCGCCCGCGCGAGGGCTGCTGCGGCTGCTGCCGGCCGGTCCCGCAGCGCGACTGCTCTCGGCCGCGATCGCCCACCACGCCTGGACCTTCGCGGGGACGGGCCGGTTCCGAACGGTCGATCTCTGGACCTTCGAGATCACGGGCAATCCGTTCGTGCAGGGCGAGACGTCCGCGCATCCGCTCTGCGTCTGGCATGCGGCGGTGTTCGAGGAGCTGTATGGCGCGCTTGTCGACGATCGCTGCCGATGCCGCGAGGTGCAGTGCGGTGCGCAGGCGCGGTCGGGCGGCGTCTGCCGCTTCGCGGTGCGGCTGGCGGGGCGGCCGCGGTGAGACATGCGAGCGGGAAATGCGGGACGAGATGCGGGGACAGTTTACTTAATTCGGGCCGGATTCTGAACATTTCCCGAGACGTCTTCAGGTCGAATTAAGTAAACTGTCCCCGCATTTCCCGCAATTCTACCGCAGCTCCACCGCCCTGCCCGTCCGCGCGCTCTCTTCGGCGGCGGCGCCGATGAGGACGGATTTCAGGCCGTCGTCGAGCGTCACCTCCGGCGTGCCGCCCCGGCGGACGAGGTCCAGGAACTTCCGGTGCTGGAAGAACGTCGAGCCGTGGTGGTCGCCGGCGGCGAGGATGGTCTCGTCGACGTGGATCTCCTCGCGCACGGGCCGCTTGGTCGCGCGGGGCGAGATGACGACCTCCGACATCCGCTCGCGGCCGTCGGGCGAGAAGCGGGCGGGTCCGGGCACGAAGGCCTCGATGCGGGCGGCGTCGCCGGTCACAGCCACCTGTTCCTGCCACCACGAGCCTTCGGCGAACATGCACAGGTCGAGCATGGCGCGGACCCCGTTGGCGAAGTCGACGACGACGAAGGCGTTGTCGAGGATGTCGGGCGTGCGGCCGTCGTAGCGCTCGTCGAGGAAGTTCACGTCCATGGCGCCCGAGGCATAGACGCGGACGGCCTCGGACTGCGCGAGCAGCCGCATCAGATCGAAGAAATGGCAGCATTTCTCGACCAGCGTGCCGCCGGTGCGTGCGGCGAAGCGGTTCCAGTCGTCGACCTTGGCGAGGAAGGGGAAGCGGTGCTCGCGGATGGCGATCATGCGCAGGCGTCCGGCCGTGCCGGCGGCGAGTTCGGTACGCAGACGCTCGACCGGCGGCATGTAGCGGTATTCCATCGCCACCCAGACCGGGGCCGCCCTGCCCTCTGCGAGCTTCACGACCGCGCGGCAATCGTCCACCGTGGCGCAGAGCGGCTTCTCGACCAGGATCGGCAGGTCGGTGGCGAGCACGTCGCGCAGGATGGCGGCATGGGTGTCGTTGGGGCTGGCGATGACCAGCGCGTCGCAGAGGCCCGAGGCGAGCAGGTCGCGGTGGTCGGCGAAGGCGCGGCAGCGGCCGCCATGGGGTCCGGCCGCCAGTTCGCGGCTCTCGGGATGCGGGTCCGAGACGGCGGTGATCTCGGCGCCTTCGAGCAGGCCGATGTTGCGCATGTGCTCGCGCCCCATCATGCCCGAGCCGATGATGCCGTAGCGGATCGTCATTGGCCGCACGTCAGAGATCGAGGACGGGAAGGCCGAGCGATCGGGCCGCGGCGTCGAGAGCATTCCGGTGGTCTCCATAGGCGAGCGCCATGTGATGCTCGAGCGCCGCGCCCATGATGCGGTCGAGCAGGTGTCTTGCCGGCGTGTCGAAGCGGACGACGCCGGAGGTTCCGGTGAAGGCCATCGGCCGCTTCAGCATCTCGCCGCCGCCGATGACGGCGACGGGGCGGCCGCGCGCCTGGCTGATGCGGAAGAAGGTGACGCGGCCGGGCTTCAGCGGGAATTCGAAGAGCAGCGGCATCTTCCGGTTGGTGTGGATCGTCGCCCGCGCCACGGCGTCGGGATCGGCCATCGAGACCGGGGCCTGGCCGCAGTGCCAGACGACGCCGGTGTCGTCCTCGGCGTCGATGTCGACGAGGTCGGTGAGGAAGGCCGGCGCATCGGCCACCTTCTGCAGGAGCAGCGTCGTCAGCGCGCCGTAGACGTCGGCCTCGCAGGCGCAGGGCACCCGCGCCTCGCCCATCATGGAGACGGGTCCGCAGACCGCGCCGCCATATTCGGTGAAGGTCTCCGGCCAGCAGCGGATGGCGAAGGCGTCGTAGCGGCCCTCGGCCCGCAGCGCCTCGATGGCGGGCTTCAGGCGCAGCGACCGGTCCAGCTGAACCTGATCGACGGCGTCGAGACCGGCGAGGTCGGCGGCGGCGGCCGCGCGGGTCTCCCGCAGCGCCTCCACAGAGACGGCGCCGGCGCGGCCGAAGAGGTCGGCGAGGTCGAGCTCGTCCACTGTGGCACCGGCGAGCGCTGCGAGCGCTGCCCCGTCGTAGGCACAGGTCGGGAAGCCGTCCGGGTGGCTGCCGATGCGGGCGATCCGGGCGCCGCGGACGGCCTCGGCGGCCGCCGTCCCGCCCGGATCGTCGCCGGTCGCGGCGCGGGTCGCGATCGGGACCGACTGCCGGCTGCCGGAGAGCAGATCGACCAGCGCCGTTCCGACATCGGGCGCGGCCGGCGCGGCATACAGGTAGCCGAAGGCCCGGCCGGCGAGGCCCAGCGCATGGGCGGCGAGGTTGAGCCCGCAGAAGGAATTGAGCCGCAGCCGGCCGCCGACGCGCGGCTCGGGGATCGACCAGAGCGCCAGCGGCCGGTCGAAAGCTGCCGCCGCCTCCGCCACCATGCCGGCATCGGTGAAGGTGACCTGCAGCACGAGCAGGCGGTCGATGGTCTCGCTTTTCAGGGCCGCGATCGCCGCGCGGGTGGCGTCGGCGTCGAACAGCAGGGCCCGCGGCCCGACCGTCTCGATGCCCGCAAGATCGAGCGCGGCCAGCATGGCGGCGAGGTTCTCCTCGGCGAAGGGCACGTCGAAGGTCGGCCGCCCGAGCGGCAAGAGCCCGACGCGCCCGATGGTCGCGCTTCCTTCACCCGGCATTGCGGTCCCCTAGATGGTTCGGCATCGAGACGCGGAGGCCACGACGATGCGATTTCTGTTCGTGTTCATGGCGGCGGGTCTGCTCGCGACCGGCCCGGCTCGGGCCGAGGAGCCCAGCCGGCTGCTGCTGGCGGACGGCGGACGCACAGTGCTGATCAGGCATGCACTGGCACCGGGAACCGGCGACCCGGCCGGGTTCGACCTCGCCGACTGCGCCACCCAGCGCAACCTCTCGGAGGAAGGCCGCGCCCAGGCGCGGCGCATCGGCGCGCGCTTCTCGCGATGGGGCGTGCAGGTGGACGCCGTTCTGTCCAGCCGCTGGTGCCGGTCGCTGGAAACGGCGCGGCTGGCCTTCGGCGCCGACGGGGTGGAGCCCTTTGCACCGCTCGATTCCTTCTTCGGCGACCGACCGGCGGAGCCTGCCCAGACGGCGGCGACGAAGGCGCGTATCGCAGGGTTCGACGGGGACGGCGTGCAGGTGATGGTGACGCATCAGGTCAACATCACCGCGCTGACCGGCATCGTGCCGGCGCAGGGCGAGGCGATCGTCGTGGAGCCGGACGGAGACGAGGTGGCCGTCGTCGGCCGCATCCGCTTCGACTAGCCGAACGGCAGGCGCGACGAAGACTGCGGATGCCGGCGCTTTGCTTCGGCCGGACTTTGCCTGTATCCAGTAGCCCCGACCGGAGGAGTCATGATCCGCACCATAACTGCCGCAGCGCTCGCGCTGCTCGTCCTGCTCGCGCTTCCGGCGCAGGCCACGGAAGCCGGCTGGGCGCTGCTGCGCGAAGGCGGCCACGTCGTGCTGCTCCGGCACGCCTACACGCTCGGCACGACCGATGCGGAGGCCTTCGACATCGAGGACTGCGCCACGCAGCGCAACCTGTCCGACCGAGGCAAGCTCCAGGCGCGCAAGCTGGGGGCGCTGCTGGCGGCGCGCGCAGCACCGGTCGAGAAGGTCTACACGAGCCGGCTCTGCCGCGCGCAGTCGACCGCCGAACTCGCCTTCCAGCGGATTCCGATCGAGGCGTTTCCGCCTCTCGACCCGCCGCCCGGCGATGCGGAGTACGGCGCCGAATCGCGTCGGGCGGTGATCGACCTCGTGCGCGGCTATCGCGGTTCGGACAACATCGTGCTGGTGACGGACCTCGTGACCATCCAGGCGCTGACCGGGCGAACCGCCCGCGAGGGCGAAGCGCTGATCGTGCGGCCGGGCGAGGACATGCTGTCGGTGCAGGCGCGGATCATCTTCAACTGACGCCGCACGCAGCCGTGCGGCGTCAGCCCGCCCTCGAACGGAATGCGCCTTCTGCGGCATCGGCCTAGAGCTCCATCCCGCCATAGACGTGCCGGAACGAGGCGTCCGCCGGGCGGAAGCCTGCGCCGTCCGGGCCGTAGGCCGGGTGGCGGTACCAGGGCTGCGCCTCGGCGTCGGTGAGCGCGTTGAGGTCGCGCATGTAGCCGACCGCGCCGCCTTCGAGCCCGGTGCGCATGGCCGGCCAGTCCGGGAAATGGCCGAAGGCTTCGAGCCAGATGGCCCGGCCGGCGAGATAACCGGACGCGCCGGCCCGGTAGGCATGGGTGAGGATGGCGCGGAAATCGGCCTTGCCGGCGCCGGCCGACAGCATCACCCAGGGCCGCCCGGCAAGCCGCCCGAGTTCGTCGAAGACCGCCTGGACCTCCTCCCACCCCTCCCCGCCCACACCCGGCGCGCTGCCGGCGTTGACCGGGCTCTCGAGCTTGAAGACGTCGACGCCGTAATCGGGCCTGGCGAACTCCTCGACGGAGGCGAGCACGTCGTCGGCCTTCTTGCCCTTCATCTCGACATAGTCGGCCGTCTGGTGGGCATCCCTTGCCAGCGGATAGACCAGCAGTTCGAAAAGGAACGGAATGTCAAAGCGGTGGCAGGCCTCGCCGATGCGCCGGACGAAGTCCTTCTGATGGCGATTCACCGTCTCGCCGGCATCGGGGCGGTACCAGGCGAGCACCTTGACCGCGTCGGCGCCCATGCGCTTGATCTTCTCCACCGACCAGTCGTCGATCTGCGACGACAGGCGCCCCTCGGGAGTCTCGACGAAGATCGAATCCTCCAGCGTGACGATCAGCCCCTTCTGAGCCGAGAGCCGGCCGATGCCGCGCGGGATGGCGTAATGCGGGTCGAGCAGCATGGCCGAGGATTCCTCCTGCAGCGTCTCGATCAGCAGCGTCTTGAAGCGGGCGACGTCCTCCCAGGGCGCTTCCGGAAGGCCGTAGTGGCGGGCGATCGGGTTCTTGATCGGCGGACGCTGGTCGACCGCCGTCATCTTGAAGCGGCCGGCGGCATCGGCCATGCGGCGCATGCCCCAGAGCTTGCCGGGCGAAAGGTCGATCATGTCCTCATCCTCAGGAAGGCTTCGGCCTCGGCGCGGTCCGGCGTGCCGGTGCGGCCGCCGAAGCGGGTGCATTTGAGCGCCGCCACGGCATTGGCGAAGCGGATGGCGGCGCGGGCGTCCTGCCCTTCGCCGAGGGCCAGAGCGAAGGCGCCGTGCCAGACGTCGCCGGCACCGAGCGTGTCGACCACATCGACCGCGAAGGCCGGCTCGCGGGCGAGCGTGCCGTGCTCGAAGAAGGTGACGCCGGCGGCGCCGTCGGTGACGCAGACCCACGCACCGGTCTCGTCGCGCGCCGCCGCGAGCGCCGCGTCGAGTTTCTCGATGCCGGTCAGGTCGCGCAGGCCCTGCGCCGAGAAGGCGACGTACGAGGCGAGCCGCAGCGCCTCCCCGGCCTCGCGCACAGGGGCCTCGGCATCCAGGATGCCGGGAATGCCGCGGTCGCGCGCGGCGGCCATGGCGATGGCCGCGCCCTGCGGCCAGCGGGTGTCGGCGAGGACGGCGTCGACGCCGCCGGGGATGCGGCCCTCGAGCCAGGCGCCGTCGAAGCTCAGCGCCATGTCGCGGAAGTTGACGATCTGCCGTTCGCCGGCGGCGTCGACGTAGATCGAGGAGAAGGACGAGCGCCCGCCGGGGATGCGGCGTACCAGCGCGCAGTCGACCCCCTCGGCCTCGAGGCCTGAGACGATCAGGTCGCCGATACGGTCCTGCCCGGTCCGTGCCGCGAGCAGGGCCCGGGCGCCGAGGCGCGCGACCGCCGCCGCCGCGTTGGCAGCACAGCCGCCGCCGACGATCATGGCGTCGCGGGCGCGGTACTTTTCCGCTTTGCGGGGCAGCGCGTCGATCGACATGACGATGTCGATCACGGCGACCCCGACGGTCAGGATGGTGGTCATGTCGCCAGCCGGAGGATCATGGTCCGCCTCGCGACGGATGGTGTCAGGATAGCGAGTCTTATATAAGTTACAAGACTTGCGCCAGACGTCCGCCGGACACGGATCGGCGGCTTCGCGCAACCGCGGATCGATTGGGACTTTGACTCCGCGAGAAAACCGACTAGAGACGCGCGACAGTCCCCTCCCCCAGACTCTCGAGGTATCCCGACCGTGTCCACGACATTCGAAAAGGTGGCCGACATCATCGCCGACACGAGCGAGATGGACCGCGCCACCATCACGCCCGAAAGCCACACCATCGACGATCTCGGCATCGACAGCCTGGACTTCCTCGACATCGTCTTCGCGATCGACAAGGAGTTCGGCATCAAGATTCCGCTGGAAAAGTGGACTCAGGAGGTCAACGACGGCAAGGCGTCGACCGAAGAGTACTTCGTGATGAAGAACCTCTGCGCCAAGATCGACGCGCTCGTGGCCGCCAAGTCGGCGTGACGCCTTCGGGTTCGCCCGGCGAACCCGAGATTGGCCGGCACCGCGCGGCCGGGGCCGGGCGGGCTTGACGCATGCGAACCGCGACGTCACATGATCCGCGCATGAACCAGCACGACGCAATCATCACCGGCATCGGCATCGTCTCCTCGCTGGGCGAGGGGCCGGCGGCGCATCTGTCCGCCCTCACCGCGCCGCAGCCCCGCCCGGTGCTCGACGCCGAGCGCTTCGCTCCCTACACCGTCCACCCGTTGCCCGAGATCGACTGGAGCAGCCAGATCGCCAAGCGCGGCGACCTGCGCCAGATGGAGGCCTGGCAGCGGCTCGGCACCTATGCCGCGGGGCTGGCGCTCGACGACGCCGGCATGAAGGGCGACGAGGCGCTGTCGGCGACGATGGACATGGTCGTGGCGGCCGGCGGCGGCGAACGCGACGCGGCGGTGGACGGCGCGATCCTCGAAGCCTCGCTGGCGCGCAACGACCGCGGCGTGCTGATCAACGAGAAGCTCACGACCGAACTGCGGCCGACGCTGTTCCTGGCGCAGCTCTCCAACCTGCTCGCCGGCAACATATCCATCGTCCACAAGGTGACCGGATCCTCGCGCACCTTCATGGGCGAGGAAGGCGCGGGGGTCTCGGCGATCGAGACGGCGGTGGCGCGTGTCCATGCCGGGCAGTCGAGCCACCTGCTGGTCGGCGCGGCCTTCAACACAGAACACCCCGACCACCTGCTCGGCTTCGAGGTCGGCGGCGCGCTGCACCGCGACGCCTGGGCGCCGGTCTGGGCGCGCCAGGGAATGCGGGGCGGCGGCATCGTGTCGGGCTCCGGCGCGGCTTTCCTGGTGATCGAGTCGCGCGAGCATGCGGCGAGCCGCGACCGAAACGGCTACGCCGCCATCGGCAAGGTGGCGTCGGGCCGCGCCCGGCGCGGCAGCGGAGGCCTCGTTGCGGCGATCGGGACGATGATCGACGCCGTCGGCGGTTCCGGCCTGCCGGTGATCTCGGCCGCATCGGGGGCCCATGCCGCGACGGCGGCGGAGATGTCGGCCCTCGGCGGCCGCGGGCTGCGCGACGTGCGGGCCTTCTCATCCCTGACGGGGCATCTGAAGGAGGCGCAGTTTCCCTTCGCGGTGGCGCTGGCGGCGATCGCCGTCCGCCACGGCGCCACGCTTCCCTCCTTCGACACGACGTTCGAGGCCCCGATGCGGGTGGGGGAACGCGTGCTGGTGACCACTGTGGGCTCGCGCCGCTACGAGGGCGCGGCCGTCGTCTCGGCTGCGTGAGCCGGGTGGCGGAACCGACGAGGAGAGTGCCATGCGCAGGATGACGGACAGCTTCGGAAGGCCGGTCGTGGTCGTCACCGGCATCGGCATCGTCACGTCGCTCGGCGTCGGCAAGGACGACAACTGGGCCGCGCTGACGGCGGGCAAGTCGGGCATCCACCCGATCACCCGCTTCCCGACCGACCACCTCAACACCCGCATCGCGGGCACGGTCGACTTCCTCGCCTCCAGCGGCCGCAGCGCCAGCGCGCTGACGCACGAGATGGCGGAACTCGCCGGCCGCGAGGCGACCGGACAGGCCGGCATCGGCGGCGATTTCGGCGGACCGCTGTTCCTCGCAGCCCCCCCGGTGGAGCTCGGCTGGAACCAGCGCTTCGAACTCTATGCGCGCGGCAGCGCCGGCCAGCAGGGCTACGACCGCCTGCTCGCGGCCGCGCACGGCGTCCCCGGCGAGAGCTACGAGGAAGACACGCAGTTCGGCGCGGTGGTCGACAGGCTCGCCGACACCTTCGGCACGCGCGGCCTGCCGATCACCACGTCCACCGCCTGCGCGTCCGGCGCGACAGCGATCCAGCTCGGCGTCGAGGCGATCCGCCGCGGCGAGAGCGACCGGGCGCTGGCGATCGGCGCCGACGGCTCGGCCACCGCCGAGGCGCTGATCCGTTTCGCGCTGCTGTCGGCGCTGTCGACCCAGAACGACCCGCCGCAGAAGGCGTCGAAACCCTTCTCCAAGGACCGCGACGGCTTCGTGCTCGCCGAAGGCTCGGCGGCGCTCGTGCTGGAATCGCTGGAAGCGGCGACGGCGCGCGGCGCCCGCATCCTCGGCGTGATGGCCGGCTGCGGCGAGAAGGCCGACGACTTCCACCGCACGCGCTCCAAGCCGGACGGATCGCCGGCGATCGCGGCGGTTCGCGCCGCACTCGCCGACGCGGGCATGGCGGAGGACGCGATCGATTACGTCAATGCGCACGGCACGTCGACGCCCGAGAACGACAAGATGGAGCATCTGTCGCTGTCGACCGTGTTCGGCGAGCGCATCCGCTCGATCCCGGTGTCGTCGAACAAGTCGATGATCGGCCACACGCTGTCGGCCGCAGGCGCGATCGAGGCGGCGATCTCGCTGATGACGATGCAGGAAGGCGTCATCCCGCCGACGATCAACCACGACAATCCGGATCCGGCGATCGACCTCGACGTGGTGCCGAACGTCAGGCGCGAGCGCGCCGTGGCGAGCGTGCTGTCGAACTCGTTCGGCTTCGGGGGCCAGAACGCCTGCCTTGTCATGACCCGCGAACCGGTCTAAGCGGACCAGCCTTCCAACGGGGTCCGCCTTGTCCATGCGCGCACTGCAACTCGTCGACGAACGCCGTCTCGAAACCGTCGACCTGGCGCCGCCGCCGCCGCCGGGCCTCGGCGAGGTGACCGTCGCGATCCGCGTCGTGGCGCTGAACCACATCGACGTCTGGGGCTGGCGCGGCATGGCCTTCGCCAAGCGCAAGATGCCGCTGACGGTCGGCGCCGAGGCGTCCGGCGTGGTCGACGCCGTCGGCCCGGGCGTGACCGGGCTGCTGCCGGGACAGCTCGTCTCGATCTACGGCGCGCGGACCTGCGGGCTCTGCAGCCATTGCCGCGCCGGGCGCGACAACCTCTGCGAGAACGTGGCGGGCGTGCACGGCTTCCATCTCGACGGCTTCGCCCAGGAGAAGATGAACCTGCCGGCGCGGCTGCTGGTGCCCGCCCCTCCGGGCGTCGACGACGTCGGCGCCGCGCTCGCCCCCGTGACCTTCGGCACGGTGGAGCACATGCTGTTCGACAATGCCAGGCTCGTGCCCGGCGAGACGATCCTCGTCCATGCCGGTGGCTCGGGCATCGGCACGGCGGCGATCCAGCTCGCCAGGCGCATGGGCTGCACGGTGATCACCACCGTCGGCTCCGACGACAAGATCGACAAGGCGAAGGCGCTCGGCGCCGACCACGTGATCAACTACCGGTCGGACCGCTTCGAGGGCGTGGTGCGCAAGCTGACCAAGAAGAAGGGCGTCGACGTCGTCTTCGAACATGTCGGCGCCGACACCTGGGCGGGCTCGATGCTCTGCCTGAAGCGCGGCGGAAGGCTGGTGACCTGCGGCTCGACGTCGGGCGTCTCGACGCCGATGAACCTGATGCAGCTGTTCCAGCAGCAGCTGAAGATCCTCGGCTCCTTCGGCTGCCGCATGGAGAACATGGCCGACGCCATGCAGAAGATGGCCCGCGGCATCGTCCATCCGGTGATCGACACCGAGATCGGCTTCGACGGCATCGGCACGGCGCTGGAGCGGATGGAAGGTCGCGCGGTCTTCGGGAAGATCGTGCTCCGCGTCTCGCCCTGATGCCGTCGCGGGGCGCGAGCCGGATCAGGCCCCTCGTCGCGCGCGCGCTGAAGATCACGCGCCACGTCAACTACTGGATCGTGGCGCAGCTGGCGCTGACCGTGCTGCGGATCCTGCGGCTGCTGCCTGCCGCCGCCTCGCTCAACCTGCTCGACCGCACCGCGCGGCGGATCGGCCCGCTGATGGGCCGCCATCGTGCCGCCCTTTCAAACCTGCGCGCCGCCTATCCCGAGAAGGACGAGGCAGAGCTCGCGAGGATCGCGCTCGACATGTGGGGCAACATGGCGCGGCTCGTGGGTGAATATGTCTACATGGCGCAGCTGACGCGTGCCGATCCTGCGACGGGGCTCCCGGCCAACATCGAGATCGTCGGCGAGGAGCTGTTCGTGCGGCTGCGCGAGGAGAAGGGGCCGCACATCTTCTTCACCGGCCATCTCGGCAATTTCGAGATCCTGCCGACGGTGGCGGCCGCCTACGACCTCGAAATCAGCGCGCTGTTCCGGGCGCCCAACAACCCGTTCCTCGCCGCCCAGCTGATGGAGACCCGCAGCGAGAGCATGGGCGAGCTGATCGCCTCCGGCCGCGGCTCGGCCTTCACGCTGGCGCGCATCCTCGACAAGGGCGGCAACATCGGCCTTCTCGTCGACCAGAAGTTCTCCGGCGGCATCGCGACGACCTTCTTCGGCCGTCCGTGCCAGACCAATCCGCTGCTGGCCAAGCTCGCGCGCCAGTACGACTGCCCCGTCCACCCTGCCCGCTGCGTGCGGCTGCCCGGCAACCGGTTCCGGCTCGAACTGCACGAGAAGCTCGACCTGCCGCGCACGGAGAAGGGCACGGTCGACGTGAACGCGACCGCGCAGCTCCTCAACGACGTGGTGGAGGGCTGGATCCGCGAGGACCCCGGCCAGTGGATGTGGTTCCACCGCCGCTGGGAAGTGCGCCTGCGGCAGCGCTTCCGCCGCCCGAAGCCGCGTGCGCCGAAGCCCGGACAGGGCTAGTAATAGTTCATCACCGCGTGGCGGGCCTCCGCGAAGAAGAGCCAGCGCTCGACGAGCAGGCCAAGGACGAATCCGAGGCAAGCCAGCGACGCCGCGGCAACCGATGGTGCGCCCTGCGGTGCTGCCAGGACCAGGACGAGACCGGCGGACGGCACCAGCAGGCCGAGCCCGACGGCGATGCGCCAGAGCTTGGCGGCATGCTTGCGCGCGACCTTGAAGCCCATCTCGCGGGTCAGGTAGTTCTCCGTCATGTGCGGACGCTCGAGCAGCCGCACCCTGCCGATGGCGCCGAGGCCGGTGGCCGTCTCCGGCGTCGAGGCGGAGACGAGGCCGGTCATGCGGCGCTTCCAGGCGCGCTTGGTGGCCCAGGCGATGGCCAGCAGCAGAAGGGCGGCGAGCCCGGGGCCGCGCGCCTCTCCGCCGCCGAGCGCGGAAAAGAGCGTCGCCAGCAGCGCGCCTCCGGCGAGCGAGAAGGCGACGTAGCAGGCGGGCGTCAGCGGCGTCGCCCAGGCTTCGACGGTGCGCAGCGAGGCGTAGATCATGGCGGTGCAGTAGACCGTCGCCACCGCCATCGCCGCGCCGATCAGGCCGAGCGGCAGCAGGAAGCGGTCGGCGAACAGCGCCAGAGCGGCCGAGAGCGTCAACGGCACGAAGGTCGCGATCGCCATGACGCCCTCGCGCGACAGCCAGCTCGACCGCCACTGCGAGAAGGCGCGCCAGGCGCGCTGCGGATTGCCGAGGTGGAGCGTGGACGATAGGAGCCCGCCGCCGATCAGGGCGAGAGCGAGGACGTGCGCGAGCTTGGTGGCGGGGGCAGCGGGATCGAGCAGGCCGAGGCCCAGCATGACGGCGAGCCCATAGCCGAGGCCGGAGCAGACCGTGAAGAGGATGATGGACGGCGCCGGATGCATCAGGCGTCTCCGGAGCGCGGGCCGGACGGTGCGGCGGAGGACTGCGGCATGGCGGCGGCGCTCACGTCACAACCTGTCCAGCATGCCGTCGAGCCAGGCGAAGAAGCCTTTCGCGGCCGCGGTGTTCTCGGCGAGCGGCAGGGCGTCCGTGGCGGCGAGCGGCCGGCGCGGGCGCGGCGGCAGGTACTTGTTGACCGGCCGGGTGCCCTGCTCCGGCATCAGGTCGATGCCGCCACGTGCCTCGACCATGCGCGACACGTCGGAGGCCGGGTCGGCGAAATCGCCGAAATGGCGGGCATTGGCCGGGCAGGTGCGCACGCAGGCCGGCACGCGGTCGACCTCCTCGAAGGTCTCGTTGTAGATGCGGTCGATGCAGAGCGTGCACTTCTTCATGACGCCCGCGGCCACGTCCATCTCGCGCGCGCCGTAGGGGCAGGCCCAGGCGCACAGCCCGCAGCCGATGCACTTGTCCTCGTCGACCAGCACGATGCCGTCGGCCGCGCGCTTGTAGGAGGCGCCGGTCGGGCAGACGGTGACGCAGGGCGCGTCCTCGCAGTGCAGGCAGCTCTTGGGGAAGTGGACGATGCGCGCATCGCCCGCCTCGCCGACCACCTCGCCGCCCTGCGGCACGACTTCGAAGGTGTGGATGCGGTTCAGCCAGGCGCCCGAGACGTCGGCGCCATACGGCTGCTGGTCGGACAGCGCCGCGCCATAGCCGCCGGTGTTCCACTCCTTGCAGTTGACCACGCAGGCATGGCAGCCGACGCAGACGTCGAGATCGATGACGAGACCGAGCTTCTTGGGCGTGGGGAGGGAAGGCAGCGAGGTCATGCGGGGGAGTCCGGCTGGAATTCGGAGCGGGGGATACTCGCTTCAAGCTCAGCGCGCGGGATGCCCCCACGCTCTCCGAGCGCCGTGCTTGGGGTAGCCCCAGCCTCTTCAAGCGCAGTGCGCGGGATACCCCCACCCCTGCCCCCTCCCCTCAAGGGGGAGGGGGACGTGAGACGCCGGCGCCCCCCTCCCCCTTGAGGGGAGGGTAAGGGTGGGGGTGCCTCGCGGGAATATCTCAAGGTCATCGGCTCCACCCCGGACCGTCCGCCGCGCTCACGTCTCCCGCTCACTTGCTCCACTCCTGCCCGTAGCGTAGCTCCGCCGGCTCCGTCCCGGGCGCAGCCACGGGCTCAAACTGCGGCTCGGCCTCCTCCCCCGGCGCCGCCTTCTCGATCCTCACGCGCAGGTCGTACCAGGCGGCCTGGCCGGTCACGGGATCGGAGTTCGACCAGCGCAGGCCGTCGGCCTTCGGCGGCAGCAGTTCGTTGATGAGATGGTTGAGCAGGAAGCCGCGCTTCGCTTCGGGAGCGTCCGGCGACAGGCCCCAGGCGCCCTTGCGCTTGCCGATGGCGTTCCATGTCCACAGCGTGGAGCCGTTGACGGCTTCCATGCGGGCGACCTCGACCTTGATGCGGCCGTGCGGCGAGATCACAAAGGCCCAGTCGCCATCGGCGAGACCGGCCGCATCGCAGACGGCGCCGGGCACGTAGAGCGGGTTCCTCGTGTGGATCTGGCGCAGCCAGGCGTTCATCGAGCCCCAGGAATGATACATCGCCGCCGGGCGCTGGGTGATGGCGTGCAGCGGGAAGGCGTCGCGGTCGATCGCGGCCTCCTCCAGCGGGCGATACCACGAGGGCAGCGGGGTGAAGGCGGCGAGGAGGCGGTCGCGATGGGTCTGCGGCGCCAGCGGCTCGCGCAGGCCTTCGGCCGACAGGCGGAACTTCTGCAGCGTCTCCTGGTAGAGCTGGAAAGTGACCGGCTGGTGCGTGTCGAAGAAGCCCATCTTCACCGCGAAGTCCTGGTAGGCGCGGTTGGCGTGCTTGAAGAACAGGGCTTCCGCCGGCAGATGGTGGACGAAGAAGGAGCCGTTCCCGATGTAGCGCTCGAGCTGGTTCGGATTGGCCGCACCCCGGCCGGTCCGATCGCCATCGGCGCCGCGGAAGCCGGCGAGCGGGCCGATGCCGGGGCGGCGCTCGTGGCGCACGATGTAGTCGGCATAGTCGCGGTAGAGCGGCGTGCCGCGGCTGTCGGCAAAGCCCGGCAGGCGCAGCCGCGCGCCGAGATCGAGGAGAACCGACTGGAAGCCGCGCACGTCCCGGTCGGGTTCCACGACCGGCCAGCGGATCGCATCCTGCACGGCGTCGGGCTCGGAGATCGGCCGGTCGAGCATCGAGATGCAGTCGTGCCGCTCGAGATAGGTCGTGTCCGGCAGCACGAGATCGGCATAGGCGACCATCTCCGATGAATAGGCGTCGGAGACGATGATCCTCGGGATGCGGTACTCGCCGGTCTGCGGATCCCTGTCCTCCAGCATGCGGATGACGCCGCCGGTATTCATCGACGAGTTCCAGGCCATGTTCGCCATGTAGAGGAACAGCACGTCGACCGGGTACGGATCGCCGGCATGGGCATTGGAGATGACCATGTGCATCAGCCCGTGGGCCGAGATCGGCGCGTCCCAGGAGAAGGCCTTGTCGATGCGCGCCGGATTGCCCTCTGCATCGATCAGCAGGTCCTCGGGACCGCGCGGGAAGCCGAGATGCGGCCCCGCGAGCGGCTGCGAGGAGCCGAAATGCTCGGCCTTGCCGTGCGGCCGCGGATGCGCCTCGACGGGCTTGGGATAGGGCGGCTCGAAGCGGAAGCCGCCCGGGCAGTCGACCGCGCCGATCAGCACCTGCAGCATGTGCAGCGCGCGCGCCGTCTGGAAGCCGTTGGAATGGGCCGAGATGCCGCGCATGGCGTGGATCGAGACCGGCCGGCCGACGAAATGCGTATGCATCTGCCCGCGCATGTCGGTCCATTGCTGCTCGACGGTGATGGCCTCGTCGAAGGCGACGCGGCCGATCTCGGCGGCCAGGCCCCGGATCGTTTCGGCTGAGACGCCGGTTTCGTCTGCGACGGCCTCGGGCGCGTAGCGGGCGTCGAGATAGGTCTCGGCGAGACGCTGGAAGGACGGCACGGCGTCGCGGCCGTCCTCCAGCGTGAACCGGCCGGAGAGCGCGGGGCGGACGCCGGGGCCGTCGGCCATGGCCTCCGCGGTCGCCGTGTTCCAGACGAGCGCCCTGCCCTCGGCGTCGCGGGCGAAGAGCCCGTGGTCGGCGGTGCCCGGCGCGTCGATCACCAGCCAGGCGGCGTTGGAGTAGCGGAGGAGATAGTCGAGGTCGATGCGCCGCGCCTTCAGGAGCTCGTGCACCAGCGACAGGATCAGCAGCCCGTCGGTGCCGGGCCTTACCCCGATCCAGTTGTCGGCGATGGCGGAATAGCCGGTGCGGACGGGGTTGACCGAGACGAAGCGGGCGCCGCGGCCCTTCAGCTTCGAGATGCCGATCTTCAGCGGGTTCGAATCATGGTCTTCGGCGACGCCGAACATGACGAAGAGCTTGGTGCGGTCCCAGTCCGGTGCGCCGAACTCCCAGAAGGCGCCGCCGATGGTCATGATGCCGGCGGCCGCCATGTTGACGGAGCAGAAGCCGCCATGGGCGGCGTAGTTGGGCGTGCCGAACTGCTGGGCCCAGAAGCTCGTCAGCGCCTGGCTCTGGTCGCGGCCGGTGAAGAAGGCGAGCTTCTTCGGGTCAGTGCGGCGGACGTCTCCCAGCCAGCCGGTGGCGATCCCGAGGGCCTCGTCCCAGGAGATCTCCCGGAACTGCCCCGAGCCGCGCGGACCAGTGCGCAGCATCGGGCCGTTCAGCCGCGCCGGGGCGTTGTGCTGCATGATTCCGGCCGAGCCCTTGGCGCAGAGCACGCCGCGATTGACCGGGTGGTCGCGGTTGCCCTCGATGTAGCGTATCCTGCCGTCCTTGAGATGGACGTTGATGCCGCAGCGGCAGGCGCACATGTAGCAGGTGGTCCTGCGCAGCGTGTCGCCGACGGGTTCGGACAGCGCCAGGCGCGGTTCAGCGGTCATGCAGGGGCCTCATGCGGTGAAGTCTTATACAAGACCGCGCCACATGGGAATTGTCAGGTTCGGCTATTCGATCCCAGCCCTCACCGGATCGGCCCCCTGGACCAAAGAAGAAGCGGCCGCGCTGAGGTCGCGCGCGGCCGCCGATCCGCCTCGGGAGGAAGCGGTCAGTTCGTCACGACGATCTGCGCGTTGCCGGCGCCGACTTCCTTCACCAGGGCGTAGAGCCGGGCCGCGTTGGCCGTGTGCAGGCGCACGCAGCCATGCGAGGCAGGCCGGCCGAGCTGCTTGACGTAGTTGGTGCCGTGGATGGCGTAGCCGCCGCGGAAGAAGATCGAATAGGGCATCGGCGACATGTCGTATTTGCGCGAATACCACATCTTGTGCATGCGGGTCGGCTTGTACTGGCCGCGCGGCGTCACGTAGCCGCTGCGCGCCGTCGAAACCGGCCAGGTGTAGAGCACGCGACCGTGCTTCGAGACCGTCATCGTCTGGGTCGACACGTCGACCCTCGCCACCAGCGCGCTGGCGAAGCTTGCGGACGCGGCCGCCACCAGCATTGCCGCGGCGGCCAGAACCATCAGTACGAACTTTTTCATGACGTCACCTTCGAATGTTGCCGATGACGCTACGGTATGCTGGCGGCGGTGAACCGTCAGTGAATAGTCTTACACTGGCGCAACAGACCGTTACCGAAGGGTTTCGGGACCGGCCCCGACGCGGCTCAGGCGGCTGCGCCACCATGCCGCTGCCGCTGGGCCAGCCGTTTCCACAGGCTTGCGCTTGCAAAGTGCCGCCCCGGCCTGCTCAATCCGGCCATCATGAACGAACAGCTCTTTTCCGCCATCGAGGCCCGCACCGAGGACCTCGTCACCCTCACCTCGGACCTGATCCGCTTCCCGACCGTGAATCCGCCGGGCGACGCCTACACGCCCTGCGCCGAGTTCATCGGCGCGCGGATGCGGCGGTCCGGCTTCGAGACCCAGCTGATCCGCGGCGAAGGGACACCGGGCGATTCGGACCGCTATCCGCGCACCAACGTGATCGCGCGGCGCGAGGGCGGCCGAGCGGGACCGACCGTTCACTTCAATTCGCACATCGACGTGGTGGAGGCCGGCGAAGGCTGGACCATGGACCCGTTCGGCGGCACGGTGAAGGACGGCCGGGTCTATGGCCGCGGCGCCTGCGACATGAAGGGCGGGCTCGCCGCCTCGATCATCGCGGTGGAGGCCTTTCTGGAGGTCAATCCGGACTATCCGGGCGCCATCGAGGTGTCGGGCACGGTCGACGAGGAATCCGGCGGCTTCGGCGGCGTCGCCCATCTGGCCAAGCTCGGCTATTTCTCCAAGCCGCGCGTCGACCACGTGATCATTCCCGAGCCGCTGAACAAGGACCGCATCTGCCTCGGGCACCGCGGCGTCTGGTGGGCCGAGATCGAGACCAAGGGAACGATCGCGCACGGCTCGATGCCGTTCCTCGGCGATTCGGCGGTGCGCCACATGGGTGCGGTGCTGCATGCCTTCGAGGAACAGCTGTTCCCCGCGCTCGACCGCAAGCAGACGCGCACGCCGGTGGTGCCGGAGGGCGCGCGGCGCTCGACGATGAACATCAACTCCATCCATGGCGGCCAGACCGAGGACTTCTTCCCCGGCCTGCCCTCCCCCAACGTGCCGGATTCCTGCCGCATCGTCATCGACCGCCGCTTCCTGCTGGAAGAGGACATCCAGACGGTGAAGGGCGAGGTGCTGTCGATCCTGGAGCGGCTGAAGCAGGACAGGCCGCGCTTCGACTACGTGGTCAAGGACCTGATGGAAGTGCTGCCGCTGATGACGGAGCGCGACGCGCCGGTCGCCGAGGCGATCGCGGCCGGCATCCGCGAGGTGCTGGGCAAGGAGCCGGACTACGTCGTTTCCCCCGGCACCTACGACCAGAAGCACATCGCCCGCATCGGCCATCTGCACGACTGCGTGGCCTACGGCCCCGGGATCCTCGACCTCGCCCACACACCGGACGAGTGGGTGGGGATCGCCGACATGGTCGAATCGGCCAAGGTCATGGCGATGAGCCTCGACAGGCTGCTGCGCGGCGGCTGAGGCGTCCCCGCTGACGAAGATGTGAACGCGCGTTGACTGGACCGTAACCCGATCTCCGTTTGAACAGAGGTACATACGGGCAAACGGGGGTCTCCATGATACGCAACGCAATCGCCGCCACGCTCGTCTTCTGCGCGCTCGCTGTGACGACGCCGGCAGCATCGCAGGCGGCCACGGTCGTGGCGCGGGTCAGCATCGCCCAGCAGCAGATGACGGTGAGCTACAACGGCCTGCCGGTGCACACCTGGGCGGTCTCGACCGCCCGTCGCGGCAAGGTGACGCCGGTGGGAAGCTGGAAGGCGAAGTGGTTGTCGAAGAACCACAGGTCCAGCATCTACGACAACGCGCCGATGCCGTTCTCCATCTTCTACAACGGCAACTATGCCGTCCACGGCACGACACAGGTCTCCAAGCTCGGCCAGCCGGCCTCGGCAGGCTGCGTGCGGCTGCATCCCGACAATGCGGCGATCCTGTTCGAGATGGCGAAGCGCGAGGGGCTCGACAACGTGATGATCGTCGTCGAGCCGTGAGCGCGGCGACCGGCGAGCGTCAGGTCTTCGAATAGCCGTAGGTGTCGCCGCCCCGCGCGATGGCGCGCTGGTAGGCCGGGCGGGCACGGATCGCCTCCAGCCAGCGGCGCAGCACCGCGACGTCCTGGCCGCCGGCAATGCGGGTGAGGCCTGCCTCGACCGGGAAGCTCATCGCGATGTCGGCGGCCGAGAAATCCCTGCCCGCGAAGTACCCGTCGCGAGCGAGTTCGGCCGTCCAGAGCGCCAGATGGTCGTCGAGCTGCGGGTCGATCAGCTTGCCGTTGACGCCGCCCGAGATCATGCGCGCCACCGGACGCAGGAAGAACGGCATCTGCGACGGCAGCCGCGAGAAGATGAGCTTCATGACGAGGAGCGGCATCGCCGAGCCCTCGGCATAGTGCATCCAGTAGGTGTAGCGCAGCCGATCCTCGGTGCCGGCCGCAGGCCGCAGGCTCTCGCCGCCGGCCTTCTCCACGAGATACTCGGTGATCGCGCCGCTCTCGGCGACGATGCGGCCGTCGTCCTCGATCACCGGCGACTTGCCGAGCGGGTGGACCGCCTTGAGGCTCTCCGGCGCGCGAAAGTCGGGCGTGCGGCGGTAGGTCTTGACCTCGTAGTCGAGGCCGAGTTCCTCGAGCAGCCAGAGCGCCCGGTGGGCGCGAGACTTTTCGAGGTAGTGGACGGTGATCATGTCTGCGGGTCTCGCGTGGCTGAATGTCGCGGCCGTTCTACAGGATCAAGCCGGCGCGATCCATGCGTTGCGTGGCCGGCGCGCCGGCGCGCCGGCGGCAGTGGCCCGCGAGGCGGCAGGTCGCAAGGCACGCGGGGAAAAATCGGCGGCGGAGCGCTGGCCCATGCGAAACGCGATTTACTCCCGCCGGAAATCGCGCTTTGATCGCGCACCGATCCGGCAACAATGGGAGCAAAAACAATGATCGCGTGGAAGAGCATTCTGGCCGCGACGGCGCTGGCGCTGGCCTCGTCGACGGCGGCCTTCGCTGCCCGCACCGACGTGGTGGTGGGCGTGGTGCTGGAACCGCCGCATCTCGATCCGACCGCCGGCGCCGCGGCCGCCATCGACGAAGTGGTCTATGCCAACGTCTTCGAAGGCCTCACCCGCATCGGTCCCGCCGGCGAGGTCGAGCCCGCGCTGGCCGCGAGCTGGGACATCTCCGACGACGGCAAGGTCTATACCTTCAAGCTGCACGAGGGCGTGAAGTTCCACGACGGCACCGACCTGACCGCAGAGGACGTCAAGTTCTCGCTCGACCGCGCCCGCGCCGAGGATTCGACGAACGCCCAGAAGGGCCTCTTCGCCCAGATCGATTCGGTCGAGGCCGTGGACGCCACCACCGTGAAGGTGACGCTGAAGCAGCCGCAGGGCTCCTTCCTCTACAATCTCGGCTGGGGCGACGCCGTGATCGTCGCGCCCGAGAGCGCCGAGGGCAACAAGGAGAAGCCGATCGGCACCGGACCCTTCAAGTTCGACAGCTGGGCCAAGGGCTCGTCGATCACCATCGTCAAGAACCCCGACTACTGGGGCGAGGCGGTCGCGCTCGACAAGGCCGAGTTCCGCATCATCCCGGACGCGGCGGCGGCCGTTCCGGCGCTGCTGTCGGGCGACGTGCAGGCCTTCCCGAACATGCCGGCCGGCGACGCGCTGCCGCAGATCCAGTCCGATTCCCGCTTCAAGGTGGTGATCGGCGCGACGGAAGGCGAGACGGTTCTCGCGACGAACAACAAGAAGGCGCCCTTCGACAATCTGAAGGTGCGCCAGGCGATCGCGCACACGCTCGACCGCGAGGCCATCATCGCGGCCGGCTCGTCGGGGCTCGGCACGCCGATCGGCTCGCATTTCTCGCCCGCCAACGAGGCCTATGTCGACCTGACCGGCACCTATCCGAAGGACATCGAGAAGGCGAAGGCGCTGCTGGCGGAGGCCGGCTATCCCGACGGCTTCAAGGCGACGCTGAAGCTGCCGCCCCCGGCCTATGCCCGCGACGGCGGCCAGGTGATCGCCTCGCAGCTGCGCGAGATCGGCATCGAGCTCGAGATCATTCCGGTGGAATGGGCGCAGTGGCTGGAGCAGGCCTTCAAGGGCAAGGACTACGACCTGACGATCGTCTCGCACACCGAGCCGAACGACATCGGGATCTATGCCCGCAAGGACTATTACTTCAACTACGACAATCCGGACTTCGACAAGGTGATCGCCGAGCTCGACGTCGCCTCCGACCAGGCCAAGCGCAACGAGCTGTTCAAGCAGGCGCAGGAAATCCTCGCCAAGGACGCCGTCAACGGCTTCCTGTTCCAGCTGCCGAAGATCGGCGTCTGGGACGCCAAGCTCGAAGGCATGTGGGACAACGCGCCGATCCAGGCCACGGACCTGACCGGCGTGAAGTGGGCGGACTGAGACCCGGCCGCCTCCCGGCCGCCGGCGGACGGGAACCGGACAGCCACGGAGGGCGGCCCTGCGCCGCCCTCCTCCGGTTCGACCCCCGCGTGCACCCCGCGACGACCGATTGCGCGCCGGCCGCGCGTCGGCCATCCTTCGGCATGACATGATCGCCTTTCTCGCCAAACGACTCTCGGTCGGCCTCGTGACGCTGCTCGTCGCCTCCGTCGTGGTCTTCGCCGTGCTGGAAGTGCTGCCGGGCGATCCGGCGCAGCTGATGCTCGGCATGAACGCGACCGACGAGGCGGTGGCGGCGCTGCGCGAGCAGATGGGCCTCGACCAGCCGCTTCTCGTCCGCTACGTCAGCTGGATCGGCGGCCTGCTGGTCGGCGATTTCGGCCGCTCCTTCACCTATTCCTCGCCGGTCCTCGACCTCATCGCCGAACGTGCGGTGGTCTCGCTGCCGCTGGCGCTGATCGCGCTGGCGCTGTCGACCGTGATCGCCATCCCGGTCGGCCTGTTCGCGGCGGCCCGCCGGGGCAAGGCTGCCGATACGCTCACGATGGGCGCCGCGCAGGTGGGCGTGGCGGTGCCGAACTTCTGGTTCGCGCTGATCCTGATCTACGTCTTCGCCGTCTGGCTGCGCCTGCTCCCTTCCGGCGGGTTTCCCGGCTGGGGCGGCGGCGTCTGGCCCGGCGTGAAATCGCTGCTGATGCCGGCGGTGGCGCTCGCCCTGCCGCAGGCCGCGATCCTGTCGCGCGTCACGCGCTCGGCGCTGCTCGAAGTGCTCGGCGAGGACTACATCCGCACGGCGCGCGCCAAGGGCATGCCGCGGCGGCACGTGCTGTGGCGGCACGCGCTGCGCAACGCCATGATCCCGGTGCTGACGATTCTGGGCCTGCAGTTCGCCTTCCTGCTCGCCGGCACGATCATCATCGAGAACGTCTTCTACCTGCCCGGCCTCGGCCGCCTCGTCTTCCAGGCGATCACGCAGCGCGACCTGATCGTGGTCGAGGGCGTCGTGATGCTGCTGGTCGCCTCCGTCATCCTGGTCAACATCGTGGTCGACATCTGCTACGCGCTGGTCGATCCGCGCCTGAGGTCGAACGCGTGAGCGCCGAACCGATTACGCCTGCGGCGTCCGAAGGGTCCTTCCTGTCCGCCGCCCTGTCCAACCGTTCCTTCGTGGCGGGCCTCATCATCACCGGCCTCATCGCCGCGATGGCGATCGTTTCCTTCGTGTGGACGCCCTACGACATCACGCGGCTGGAAGTGGCCGACCGCATGCTGGGGCTGTCCTGGGAGCACCCGTTCGGGACCGACCATTTCGGCCGCGACATCCTGACCATGATCATGATCGGCTCGCGCAACTCGATCGCGGTGGCGATCGTGGCGGTGGGGATCGGCATGGGCATCGGCGTGCCGCTCGGCGCCTGGGCGGCGGCACGCGGCGGGCTGGTCGACGAGGCGCTGATGCGCTTCAACGACCTCGTCTTCGCCTTCCCGGCGCTGCTCTCGGCGGTGCTGATCACGGCGATCTTCGGACCGGGCGCGATCAACGCCATCATCGCCATCGGCATCTTCAACATTCCGGTGTTCGCCCGCGTGGCGCGGGCCGGCGCGCTGGCGATCTGGCCGCGCGAATTCATCCTGGCGGCACGCGCGGCCGGCAAGGGCAAGGCGCGAATCACGGTGGAGCACATCCTGCCCAACATCGCCTCGATGCTCCTGGTGCAGGGCACGATCCAGTTCGCGCTCGGCATCCTGGCCGAAGCCGGCCTCTCCTATGTCGGGCTCGGCGCGCAGCCGCCGGCGCCGTCCTGGGGGCGCATGCTGTTCGACGCGCAGACGCGGATGATGGTGGCGCCGCATCTGGCGCTGTTCCCGGGCTTTGCCATCGTCGTCACCGTGCTCGGGCTCAACCTGCTCGGCGACGGCCTGCGCGACGTGCTCGACCCGCGGCTGAGGCGCGAACGCTGATGGCGCTGCTCGAGATCGAGAAGCTGTCGCTGTCGATCGGCCGCGTGCCGATCCTGAAGGCGGTCGACCTGTCCATCGGGGCCGGCGAGACCATGGGGCTCGTCGGCGAATCCGGCTCCGGCAAGTCGATGACGGCGCTGACGGTGATGCAGCTGCTGCCCGCCGCGGCGAAGGCCACCGGCCGAGTCACCTTCGACGGCATCGACGTCCTGGCCGCTCCGGAGGCGGCGATGTGCCGGCTGCGCGGCAATGACATCGGCATGGTGTTCCAGGAACCGATGACGGCGCTGAACCCGGTGAAGACGATCGGCGAGCAGGTGGCCGAGGGCATCCGCTGGCACACCGGCGCCAGCCGCGCCGACGCCGAGGCCTCAGCCCGGCGCATGCTCGACCGCGTCGGCCTGCCGGAGGCGAAGTTCCCGCTGACGCGCTATCCGCACCAGCTGTCGGGCGGGCAGCGCCAGCGCGTCGTCATCGCCATCGCCTGCGCGCTGAAGCCGAAGCTGCTGGTGGCCGACGAGCCGACGACGGCGCTCGACGTCGTGCTGCAGAAGCAGATCCTCGACCTTTTGCGCGGGCTGGTGGCCGAGGACCGGATGGGGCTGCTCCTGATCTCCCACGACCTCGCGGTCGTCACCGACATGGCCGACCGGATCACCGTGCTGCGGCATGGCGAGGTGATGGAGGAAGGCGAGACGGCGCCGACGCTGGCCGCGCAGGTGCATCCCTACACGCGCCAGCTGGCCGAGGCCTCCATGCACGTGCCGGCGCGGCCGAACCGGCATGCCGCCGATGCGGCGGGCGACAACCTGCTCGAGGTCGACGCGGTGGTGCGCGACTATCCGGGGCGGCGGCGCTCGCCGTTCGCCCCGGCGGAAAAGTTCCGCGCGGTGGACGGCGTCTCCTTCTCCATGAAGCCCGGCCAGTCGGTCGCCCTCGTCGGCCGCTCGGGCTGCGGCAAGTCGACGCTCGCGCGGATGATCCTGGCGCTCGACCGGCCGACGGGCGGCGACATCCGCTTCCTCGGCTCGTCGCTGACGGCCAAGAGCGAGGCGGAGCTGAAGCCGTTCCGGCGCAACATGCAGGTGGTGTTCCAGGACCCCTACGGCTCGTTCAACCCGCGCCACACGGTGGAGCGGCTTGTGGCCGAGCCGCTGCATCTCCTCGACCGGCAGCCCTCGCCCGCCGAGCGGCGGGAGATGGTGGCGGACGCGCTGCACGAGGTGGGCCTTCGCAGGCCCGACATGGACAAGTATCCGCACGAATTCTCCGGCGGCCAGCGCCAGCGCATCTCGATCGCGCGCGCCATCATCACGCGGCCGAAGCTGGTCGTCGCCGACGAGCCGGTGTCGGCGCTCGACGTGTCGATCCGCGCGCAGGTGCTCGACCTCTTCGCCGAGCTCAACCAGAAGCTCGGCGTCGCCTATCTCTTCATCACCCACGACCTGACCGTGGCGCGCGCCATCACCGACGAGGTGATGGTGATGCATGACGGCAGGATCGTCGAGACCGGCCGCACCGACGCGGTGCTGGACGACCCGCGCTCCGACGCCGCGAAGGACCTGGTGGCCGCGGCGCCCGACCTCAAGCGAGCGATCCGGCGGCGGATGATGGAGCAGGGGTAGGGTCAGTCCTGCCGGGCGAGAATCTCGGCGGCATCGATGTCGAGCACTTCCAGCGTGCGCTTCAGCAGCCGCACCTCGTGCTCCGACAGGTCCTCGTCGGCCTTGGCGATCTCGGCGAGATGGCGTCCGAGCTGGATGCGGCGGTCGCGGTCGAGCGTCTGGAACAGGGCCAGCGCCTGGGCGCCGGTGGTCTCGTAGCCATAGTCCTGCAGGTAGCGGATGACGCCGACGAGGCTCTCCTTCGGGATGCCGAAGGAGTCCGTGCAGATGCGCTTGAAGGTGGCGAGTTCCTTCTCCTCGACCGAGCCGTCGGCGAGAATCATGCGGAAGAGCAACAGCAGCTCGGCGGTGAGCACCGGATCGTCGGCGACGCGGCGGATGCCGGGATCGCCTTCGAAGAGCTGCATGATCCGCGACAGGAATCCGTCCGCCATCGTCGTCCCCTCTGGCTGTGTGCCGGCAGAGTAGCGGGATTCCATCGAAGGGGGAACGGGTTGCTCTGGCGAGACGCGGGACGGCGGCTGCCGCGTCCCATGCCCGCGTCATTCCGGAAGACGAGACGCGCGAAGCGCGGAGCGTCTGTCCGGAATACATTCCGCGACGCCCGAAAAGTCAGGCTCCTTCCCGCGGAGGTCACGGAATGGATTCCGGATCCGGTCGCCTTCGCTGCGCTCGGCAACCGGTCCGGAACGACGCGGCGGCCGGGAGGACAGGCCGGAAATACGGGGACAGTTTACTTATTTCGCACGAGCAACGACTGTGAACCCGGTGCCTGTCGTCGCGAATTAAGTAAACTGTCCCCGTATTTCCTCCGCAGACCGTGGAGCCGGCGCCACAGTGCGAGGCTTTCGCTTCAAGACGACGTATCTGAACCTTTGCCGTCCCCGCCCGCCTGCCCTATCCTGCCGCCGACGGAGGTGAACGGGATGGATGGCGAGGCCGGGCAAAATTCGACGGTACCGCCCGGCTATGCGCCGGAGTTCCGTCGCCGCGCGGTGCGGGCGGAGCATCGCGGGCTGGTGGCCTCGATCGTCGGCTATCGCGAGACCGGCACGGGACTGAACGGCGCCGTGGAGATGGCGCCCTTGGTGGTGCCTCTGGTGATCTCCTTCGCGGAGCCCTTCGAGATCGCTTTCGGCCGTGCGCCGTCCGCCGGGGACCGCTACGGCAGTTTCACCTCGGGCCTGCATCCGGGCTTCGTGACGATCAATTCGCAAGGCGGCGCGGAGTGCGTCCAGGTGGATTTCACGCCGGCCGGCGCCTTCCGCTTCTTCGCCCTGCCGATGCGCGCGATCGCCAGCCGGATGGTGACGCTGGAGGACCTGTCGGACGGCGGCCTTCGCGACCTGCGGCTCAGGCTCGCGGACGAGCCGGACTGGGAGCGGCGGTTCGACCTGGTGGAGGGCTTCCTGTCCGCCCGGCTGGCGCGCGGGCCGGAGCCCGACGCGGCCGTCGCGCATGCCTACGGGCGGATCCTGTCGAGCGGCGGGGCGGTGCGCATCGGCGACGTCGCGCGCGGGCTCGACT
>Ga0208243_1000378_pt1 | contig 26827 bp, 24 predicted proteins | sample Subbio2Aug_QV12A_FD_184826 | JGI IMG/M metagenome (GOLD analysis project Ga0208243, IMG submission 184826) | Serpentinite rock and fluid subsurface biosphere microbial communities from McLaughlin Reserve, California, USA - CR12Aug_QV12A (SPAdes) | ecosystem: Environmental > Terrestrial > Deep... | reverse complement strand
CGTGTGTCTATTCGACCGGCAAGTGTTCGCAAATCAGGTATCGGCAACTGCAGATCCGGAGGCACGGATAGGAACAAGTACCCAATCGGAAGATGCACAGCTTGCGCGTACTCCTCCAGCTGACGCAGAGTCGGCTGAACTTTGCCTAACTCCCAATCTCGCAGTTTTGGGAAGCGCCGGCTAAGGAACATGCTTTCTAGTCCCGCGCGTTCGCGTGCCCAACGCAGCACCTCGGGCTTGACCGCGACCCTAGCCAATCCGACCACGTCCCTTTCTAGGTTAAATCTCGCTTGTTCCACTGCCACTTCTCATGTGTCTACAGTTTACATGATATGCCTAGCAGTGACAACGGCACGCAAGACTGGCTCAGCTTTGTCATCCGCTGCGAAGAAAAAACTCCTGCGCTAAGACAGGAGTGCTGTGAAGCAAAAAGCTCCGTCCCCGGTGCTTCCCCGGTGCTTCACGCCTACTCGAATAGTTCTCGGGACAATCCTGATTGCCTGATGATCGACTGAAGCGTCCCAATGCGAAGCTCATCGTGATCCGGAACGGGAACGGTTAAAGAACTTTGGAGAAGCTTCTTTTGCATGACAATATGGCTACCGCGCCGTCGTACTTCGACGAACCCATGCGCAGAGAGAATCGTGCACACCTGTTTGCCACTAAGAACGCGCAGTTTGCCCACGAGACACCTCAAAATGGGTTACAAAAACCTCGCCGCGCAGGCGCGACACTATTTCTTCAGGATGAGCCGTCTCGAAGAACAGCTCTACTGCTTCCCGTAGGTTGAACCTCGCTTGTTCCACTGTGTCCCCCTGGCTGGCGATATCGAGCTCTGGGCACAAGGCTACAAACCCACTACCTTCACGCTCAATCACAGCGGTAAATACCATTGCGATCATCCTCCACTTAGAACAATCCTGTGTCTACAGTTTACATGATATGCCTAGCAGTGACAACGGCACGCAAGACCGGCTCATCTTTGTCGTCCGCTGCGAAGAAAAAACTCCCGCGCTAAGGCAGGAGTGCTGTGAAGCAAAAAGCTCCGTCCCCGGTGCTTCTCAGGATGACCAGAGCCTGATTGACCTTATTGCCCTGATTAGGAGTTGAGCGCAGGGGACTTCACCTGAGGGGCCTTCATAGGGCCCTTTATAGGTGCCTTTCCCTCTAAATCAGGGTAATCAGTGAAATCAGGCTCTAAATTACCGGGACACTCAGGATAACCAGAGCCTGATTAGCCTTATTGCCCTGATTAGGGCGTGTAGGAGTGTTGTGAAGCAAAAGGCTCCGTCCCCGGTGCTTCCCGGTGCTTACTCCCTCTGACCCACCTGCTCCAAAAACTCCACAAAGGGGCCAAAACATTGCGGGCAGCGCTCTGCAATCTCTTTATACCCAACTCTAGACAACACCGCCGGTGCATCTACTGTCTCTTTATATCTTCGTCCCTCTTGCATGAAGAGCTCTTCTACCACTACCTTAGGGGGGCGGTCATGGTTCTGGTCTTCCACTGGCACAACCCAAGATCGCTTTAGCTGCTTCTTGCCCAAACGCCAAGCCAGAGCATCCTCGGCAGCTAGCACTAGCGCCTCTAAATCATGCTTGAGGCAGAAAACAAAAAACCGATCCAGAAGACGCATATCATCGACGTTGCTGTGCTGCAGTGCCCGCCTAAAAGCGCTGACAATGCCCTGCTGGAGTTGCGTCGTCGTTTCATGCTCAAGCCCTTTATTCTTTGGGTACAGGTCTGGCAAGGCTACCACAACTGTATCAGCACTATGCCGCAGTATATTTGCGGCCCTCACCGGCACCTTAAAGACCATAGACTTCTTCTTATCCCCGTTTGGCGCCTCAAAAAACTCGATGGTGACCCCGCTCTGACGTTTACTTTCAATTACTGGGCTCAATAAAAGCTCTAACGCAGCTTTATCTGACGGTCCCTCAACATAAACAATTATCCTCATGGTAGCCTCTCCAACTCGTCGCTACGATGCATTGCTTCAAGCTCATCTATGCCAAATTCCAGCAGGTTCGCCTTTAGCATCTGAGAGGTGCTCGGCTTAATAAATTGAGCCCCTCCGTCTACTTTGCGAAATACGGCAAGACGCTCTAAGTCAAAATGCACGAGGAAATAGGAGGCATGGGTAGCCAAAAATATCTGCGTGCGATCACACGCCTTTTCGAAGAGCCCTGCGAGAAGCGGGAGGGTGCGGGGGTGGACGCCTTGGTCAGGCTCATCAATGCATATCAATGAGGGAGGTTTTGGTTGGACGCAAAGGACAATCCAACAGATTAGTCGTAATATCCCATCCGAGAGGTCCGCTAGACTTAGTTCTTGGTCAACGCCTTCTTCTTGCCAGAAGGCAATGACCTCGCCTCGTCCCCCGCGGGCCTTCACCGCTAGTCCCTTAAAGCCAGGCACAACCGCTCGCAGATGCAACTCCAGCTCTTCAAACGCCTCCCTGTGTTCTGTCATCAGATAATGCATCATAGAGCTCAGGTTGCCACCGTCTTCATGCAGGACCGGCTCCTGCTCGATGGGCACAGACTTGCGAATCTTCTCGTGATTAATGTTAAAGGAGCTATAGAAGCGCCATTCACGTATGTACTCCCTGAGTTGAAAGAGCGTCTTTTGGTTGGGGTTGGTCATGGTGCTGAGCGCCAGCTGGTTGGGACGCGACAGGGTGATCTCCTGCCGCTCTAACTTCTTGGACTCACCCTGAACTACGCCCACCCGATCCTTAAAGTCCATAAAAACGTACGGCTTGTCATGCTGCGGGCCGAACGGTCTTCTGGATACCACCTTCTCGAAAGAGACCCGTGTGCGGCCGATAGGGCCCGTTAACTCCCCTTGATAGCAGATAGGAACGGGCTGCCCACTGTCTATTTCTAGGCTCCACGAAAAGCGTTCGGGGCCCGGCATATGGAATATCTGCTGCCCGACTGAGCCCGCTATAATCTCCGGCGGAATCTCCTGGTACACACTATTGCGCAGAAACTTCAGGAACTCAAAGAAGCTCGATTTGCCCGCGCCATTTGCACCAACAAGTATCTCCAGCGGCCCGAGCGGTGCCACCAAATCCTTAAAAGGTCGGTAGCCCATAATCTGCACGGAGTTCAACTTCATCCGCATATGCGTCCACCCCGTTTCACAACTTTGCTCCAGTATAGCATGCCGGCGCGGCCCTGTGGGCATCTCTCTTTCCAATCAGGGTAATCAGTGAAATCAGGCTCTAAACTACGGGGGTTCCTCAGGATAACCAGAGCCTGATTGACCTTATTGCCCTGATTAGGGCATGTAGGAGTGCTGTGAAGCAAAAAGCTCCGTCCCTTTTGCTTCGCATTTCTTAACAAGCGCATGCTAGCACCCCTCGCGCAAAGACCAATCCATGAACTGCTGAAACTGCTCGTCCTCAGCTAGGTCTAAGAAGCGCTGCCTTTGTTCCGCACTGAGAGCCGCGAGGAAGCGGTGGTAGTATTGTGATTTACGCCAACTCACTCCGTATCGGCGTACACCGCGTGCTCTAATGGCCCGCACGCGTAGCCAGCAACCCAGGATAACTGCCCCTGCCCCCGCTGCTATCACCAAGTACCACAATAAGTTGGCGTACACCCCACCCCATACCCTTCTCTACTCAACTTATTCGCATGAGTTCTCTGGGTATTCTAACACCGCGAGATGGAAAAACAAGTCGAAGCGTGTCGGACGGGAAAGAAATCAATCCTTCGCATACAAGTCGCGAGTATAGACTTTGTCGATTACGTCTGCCAATTCCGAGGTCATCCTATTGCTTATAATCACGTCCGAGATTCGCTTAAACTCGTCTAAGTCGCGTACAACGCGCGAACCGAAAAAGTGAGTGTCCCGCAATAGAGGTTCGAAGACAACCACTTCTATGCCCTTGCCCTTGATACGCTTCATGATGCCTTGAATAGATGAGGCCCTGAAGTTGTCGGAGTCTGCCTTCATGGTTAGACGGTAGACCCCGACGACTTTTGGTTTTCTGGCTAACACCATCTCGGCTATGTGGTCTTTTCGGGTTCGATTCGCTTCGACGATTGCACAGATAATATTGTTTGGCACCTTGTCGTAGTTGGCCAGGAGCTGCTTGGTGTCCTTGGGCAGGCAATACCCACCGTAGCCAAAGGAGGGGTTGTTGTAGTGAAGGCCAATTCTTGGGTCTAACCCTACCCCCTCGATGATTTCCCTTGTATTAAGGCCCTTTACTTCAGCATAAGTGTCCAGCTCATTGAAGAAAGCAACCCGCATTGCGAGGTAGGCATTGGCAAAGAGCTTAATCGCCTCTGCTTCTTCTGGCCCGGTAAACAGCACCGGCACGTCTTGCTTAGCGGCTCCATCGACTAGGAGTTGGGCAAACCCCTCTGCGCGGGCGCATTTCGCTCCTACGATAATACGCGAAGGGTATAAACTGTCATGCAAAGCTTTCCCTTCGCGCAGGAACTCCGGCGAGAATATGATATTGTCGCAGTCGAACTGGCGACGCATCCTAGCGGTAAAGCCAATTGGCACCGTTGACTTAACTACGATCGTTGCGCCTGGGTTCTCAACTATGGTAGCAGATATCGCATCTTCTACCGTGGAAGTGTCAAATCCGCCATTTGAAGCATCGTAGTTTGTGGGCGTAGCAATCACAACATAGTCCGCATCACGAACGGCTTCTTGCATATCCACCGTTGCATCTAGCAGAAGGTCTTTAGCGGCTAAGTATTGCTCAATATCTACGTCTATAATGGGCGAAAGCTTCCTCTGTACCATGTCGACTTTTTCGGCTACGATGTCGGATCCAACTACGTTGTTGCGTTGAGCAAGCAAAATCGCCATCGAGAGTCCTACATAACCCAAACCTATAACAGCTATCTTCATAGGCAGCCCTCACGCTTGAACCACTCTAAAGTCTTACGCAATCCGGTATATAGATCCACAGTCGGCTGCCAGCCAAGCAGGGCTCTTGCTTTCGCTATGTCAGGTTGACGAACATGCGGGTCGTCCTGGGGCAGGGGCAGGTGCACTAGCTCACTACTGCTTCCTGAGGCCTCCAAGACAGCCCTAGCAAACTCCATTATTGTTATTTCGCTCGGGTTACCGAGATTAAAAACGCAGGCTAGCTCTTCCTTACCGGCTAGCGCCCCTGCCGTATCGGACGCGTGCGCACAAGGCTCCCAGTAAAGAAGGCGCATCAACCCCTCGACCAAATCATCGACATAACAAAAGCTTCGCGTCTGCAATCCGCTACCATATATTGTTAACGGGTGGCCTTTCAGGGCTTGTGCAATGAAGTTTGGTAAAGCACGTCCGTCGTTTGGGCACATGCGCGGCCCATAGGTATTAAAGATGCGCGCTATACGGATGGGCACTCCATGCACACGATGGTAGGCGAGAGTCATGGCCTCTGCATATCGTTTGGCCTCGTCATAAACGCTGCGCGGACCAATAGGGTTCACATTGCCCCAGTAGCTCTCAGGCTGTGGGTTTATCATCGGATCCCCATATACCTCCGATGTAGAAGCCAGGAGAAAGGTTGCGCCAGTAGCTCTTGCCAAATTCAGTGCGTTATAGGTGCCAAACGCACCCGCCTTGAGCGTGTCTATCGGATATGCTAGGTAATCTTTTGGGCTGGCGGGGCTTGCGAAATGGAGGACGTAGTCTATTCGGCTTTCGGGGAGCCCTAGGTCTGCTATATCAATGCGTTCAGAGATGTCGCGTTCCACGAAGGAGAAGTTGTTGTGCCCAACCAGATGCGACAGGTTTTCTAATGTTCCGGTGAGCAGGTTATCAAGGCATAGGACTAGGTGACCGTCTTGCACTAGCCGGTCGCAAAGGTGAGAGCCCAAGAACCCAGCTCCGCCTGCTAGTAGGCTAATGGTTTGACGTTTGGACACTTGCATCGGTAACACCTCCACCTAATGAATTATCGGACAACCCCACCTTTTGCCACAGCGTGGAGTCTATGTCGTAAGGCATGGGGGAGTCTTCGCACAATCTCAACCGCTAGGCGCGGGTCGCTAGCAACATGCTTACACAAGCCTATGAAATTGCCTTTCCTAAGCGCAGAGGCGACCGGGGCGAAACGCTGCTCAAGCTTTGCAGTAGAGGCATGCTTTCTTATTACATCCTTTTCTTCGTGTGAAAAATCCGAACGCAAAAGCAACCGCCCATAGAGATGCAGGAGATCCGCCCATCTACGGTCTTGCGTACTAAACGACTGTGGAGTCAGGCGGTAGTAATATAAAGCAGGCTCAATAAGTATCAGCCGTAGCCCCGCCTTGAAAAGCTCGCAATAAAACTCCAGATCCTCGCCGTATCTGCGGTCAATATTGTATGTAAGCTCATGTTGGCGGATAGCATCCAAAGGGATGAGTGGCTTAATCATGGGTGCACTAAGTGTCAGGTACTGCAGGAGGTCTAGCTCCAGTCTGCCATCAGCATCGTAAGGCACTCTGTGAAAGAGCTGAGACCCGGTGCCAAACGGGCGCAATCCCCTGGGCGTTTCAAAACACACCAGATGATCGTCCGCCACAAAGAACTCGCTTCCGGCAGCCTCGGCTAGTAGCACCAAGATTTCAAGTCGATTCGGGGCCCACTCGTCGTCTGCGTCGAGGAGTGTGACATACTTGCCCCTTGCCTGCGCCAGGGCGGTGTTGCGCGCCGCCCCAGGCCCACCGTTAGAACTGTGAGCGATTAGGGTTATTCGCTTGTCCGTAAAGTAGCGCACAGCCTGCGCCGAGTTATCGCGGGAGCAGTCGTCAACCACTAATAGCTCAAAGTTTGTGTACGTTTGTGCAAGTACCGAAGTAATTGCGGCGGCAATGTACTTTTCTGCGTTATAAGTGGGAACGATTATTGAGACTAAGTGCCCAGTGAGCACACCATTGCCCATGTTGATTACCCCTTTACCGAAGTTTTGCGCGACAGCATATCAAAATACACCATTTCCCATCGAGCAACGACCGTGCCTAGACTATAGTTGTCCTCCACATGACGCCGGCCAGCCTCACCCATTGACTGGCGCTCCGCAGCCGTAAGAGCCATAACTCGGACCATGGCCTCGGCTAGTGCCTCTGCGTCGCCGGGAGGAACGAGATACCCGCCGTCTCTTGGCACCGCTTCGCTGTTTCCGCTTACGTTAGTGGCGACAATAGGCAGCCCGCTAGCTGCAGCCTCAAGCAGGGCCATCGGCAGCCCTTCGTAAACTGAAGACATAACATAGGCATCGGCGACATTCATGAGCGCAGGCACATCTCGCCGCACGCCTAGAAACAGCACCTTCTGCGACAAGCCTAGTTTGGCGGTAAGTTGTATCATATCCGGCATTAACGGACCATGCCCGGCTACAAGCAACTTTGCGCTCTGACTCGCCGCGTTGGCAATCTTGAAAGCAGACAGCAGCGTAGGATAGTCCTTTGGCGATTCAAGTCGTCCCACCGCTAGCCAGACGAACTCGTTAGTGACCCCTAGGCTGTCCAGCAGTGGCCGCGCTAGGGCCGGGTTGAGTGCGAATTTGGCGATGTCTACGCCGTTAGGCACTGTCATAATCTTAGCCTCTGGAGCTACGCCTATCCGGATGTAGCGCTCGGTTGCCGCATGGCTTACATTAGTGGTTACGTCTGCCAAACCATCTGTTAGTCGATAAGCGACTTCGCGCCATCTGCCGCCCTCATTGATGCTGTGGGCAGTGGAGATCAGCACCGGCACATTCTGCAACAGACGCGTAATCCGCCCGAGAATATTCGCGTGCACCATATGGCTGTGCAGTACATCTGGCTTCCACTGGCGAAGGATTCTCGCTAACGCCCAGACGGCGCGTGGGTCTGGAACCCCTCGCCGCATATGAAGCGTTTCAACAACGACCCCTGCGTGACGCAGGTCGTCAGCTAACGCTTTTAGCGGCAGCAAGGAGATTACACCAACTTGCCATCCGCGCAGTCTGAGAGCGACAGCTAGGTTTACGACCTGTTGTTCGGCTCCACCGACATCGAGCCCTGTAAGCAAAAACACTACACGAAGGGTCGACGGGTTGTCTACGCCTAGTACCAAAGGACATCGCCCCTCCGCATTACTGCAATAGAATCTCTAGGTACTTCTCGGCCACGGCATTGACCTCAAACACCTGTGCACGCTCTGCCAAACCAAGCCTTTCCTGAGGACATATAAGCTCGTTTGTGATTGCGTCAGCAAGTGCTTTGTGGTCGCCTACGGGGACAAGCTGGCCCCATTTGCCATCTTCTAAAATCTCTGCCGGACCGGATGGGCAATCAGTGGCGATAACCGGGGTGCCCAAAGCCATCGTCTCCACTAGCACGGTGGGAAGTCCTTCCCACATTGATGACAGAACAAACAGCGACGCACGCGCCATATAGGCGTAGGGATTGTCGACATAGCCAGGCATTGAAACGTAGTCTTGGATTCCTAGCTCGCTTGCCAAAGCCGCTAATCGCGCGCGCTCATCGCCCTCGCCCAGGACAACCAGCCTGGCCGAACAAGTCGGACGCACCAAGGCAAAGGCCCGCAAAAGCGTTGGAAAATCCTTAGCTGCCGTGAGCCTCCCCACCCCCAATATAACGGGCAGTTCCCCAGGCGCTAACCATGGGTGGGGGTTTAGTTCATTGGCCAAGCGAAGCACCTTAGGAGATACGACTGGATTGTAGATTACTGTGATCCTCTCGCGCGGAAGCCCGGTCACCTTGGCAAGATCGACAGCCACACCGTGAGATACTGCGACAATAGCATCGGCCATAGGATATAGCGCGCGAGCTAGCCATGGCATAACGCGACCGCTCGCGGTGTTTGAGCGACTAGCGTTCATCGAGAGCGTATTGTGTTCGCTCACAACGATGCGCCCTTGTTTACTGGCTAGCCGCCGTGCACACAAGGTAACCACATTGGCGTAGTCAAGGGCCGAAAGGAGTGCTCTTGGTTGCTCGCGCCTGAGGTACCCGACAAGGGCGGGCAGGCTCGTAAGCACCCGCTTACCGTTGAGGTTAATCAGTCGAACTTCCGGCGGCACGGACGCCAGAAGCGGCCCCTCAGCCTTGGCTACGACCAAGTCGACAGACAGGCCTCGCTCAGCAAACGCCTGCGCCAAATTCACCATCACCCGTTCAGCGCCTCCGCCTCCTAGCGTAGGCAAAAAAAGCGCTACCTTCACACCCGCCTTGGAATCTCGCATTCTGCCTCACCTCCAGCTACCGTCAAAGTCCCAAGCATGCGTCTTCCTGAAGCCTTCACTTCGAGCACAGCGAACACTACGAGCAGCAGAATCCATGCTGGAGGCCGCAGCCTTACGCCGGTTCCCAGGTTGTCGTTTGTCAAAGCAACGAGCCCAATCCAGACTGCGGCCTGTGTAATTAAGTAGACGTGAAAAGCAGATAACAGGTGGCGTAATCTCCACAGCCGACTCAAGACTATCGTCATCGGCATGGCCTCGAGAAAGAATGCCAAGGCGGTCGGTACCGAAGTGATATGCCACGGCAAAGGTCCCACCATATTGCCGACAAAGCTGTGACAATAATTGAGGGCGAACAGCCAGACATTGTCTTGGGCAAGGGTGATTCCCATTTGGCTTCCTCCACCATGTACTCCTTGAGCAAGGTCTCTGTAGTTTAACGCGTCTCTCAACGACATGTTGACTACAGGTAGTCGTAAGCCTATTTGGTACTCGTAAAATACGAAGGCAAAAACAAGCAAGCAGCCCATCACTGCTAACAAGCTAACCCTGCTCTTAAACATGCTAAACAGTCTATAGATCACTAAAGCAGCTATAACTGAAACTGCCGCATAAACACGCAGACCCTGCAGCAGGTACACCACTAAGAGGAGCAACACAATGTTTGTCGCCTTGGCGTCCCTTATAAACAAGATGCGTCCACCAAGTACAGCCGCCCCAACAAATAGCCAATAAATCCATACATCTCGCACTAGTCCAATAGATACATTCATCACTAACCCCGCGTATAGCGTTAAGCAGACAAGGACAATCGCCATGGACGTCCAAGGAGCCTCGCCGCAAAGTGGTCGCTCGAAAGACCAAGACAGATTCACACCAGCCCTAACTGCCAGCAGAAGTAGCAGAAGCCCTAACAGGTTGGCTATGCGGGCCGCCAACGCACTTTCGCGCCCAATGAGAGCGAAGAGGGCCCCCAGGAAGACCGGGTAGGTGGAAAAGACTTCGGTGCTTTCGCCACGGGCAATGCGTATCCCATCCTCCCAGTTGGCCATAGCATCGCCGCCACCACCAAACAATGGCAAATCCACCCCGTAGAAACCTGTTTCGAGTGACATGTAGTATGCACCAAGTGACACTATGGAATAACCGAGCGTCATGGTCAGCGCTAAGGCTACCGCTACATACCGCTGTTTCACTATAGCCTCCCAGTATTCCGCATTTATTGGTGCTTATCAACCTGCAAATAACTCTGGTATATGGCCGACATATGCTCCATTACGCACCCTAAATCAAACTCTTTCACCCTGCTTAACCCTGCTGAGCCCATGGCGTTACGCGTCCCCTTATTATTGATGAGAATCGCGAAGGCGCGTGCTAACCCATTACTATCTTGCAGCCCGACTAAGAGGCCTGTCTCCCCATTTACTACTAGGTCCCGGTTTCCGCGAATGTCCGTCGCCACCACTGGCTTCCCTGCCGCCATCGCTTCCATGATGCACCGGGGAAGCCCTTCGCGCTTCGAGACAAGGGTGACAATATCCGACTCATGCAGAATCTGTACTACATCGGTGCGGTAGCCGAGGAAGTGAACGTTAGCGATGTTTTCGCGCTGCACTTTCCGACGCAACTCGTTCTCTTGCCCACCACTCCCAACCAACCAGAGATGTGTGCGCGCGTGTTGCCTCACACATTCACTCCAAGCATCCAGCAAAAAAGACTGGTTCTTATTTTCATTTAGTTCGGCTACACACGTCACCACGACATCGTCCTCTGCTATGCCACATTCACCGCGAACGTACTGCCGTGCAATGTCGTGCCCGCGAAACGCTTGGACATCGACACCCACGCCAGGTACAAAGAACAGATTCACATTGGGCCAAAACCCCATTTTTTTTGCCCGGTCAAAGTCTTCTATGTTAATAGTAATGAGCCCATCGGTCCAATGAGCAGCAATGAGCTCTGCTGTATAGTAGATGAGCCAATTGTACCATGGAGAACCACTGTAAAAGTGAAAGCCGTGGGCGGTGTATAGAACCTTCCCCTGCCCAGTAAGCTTGGCCGTCAATCTCCCTAAGAATGCCGCGATCGGCGTGTGCACGTGAATTAGATCGAAATGCTGGGTACGCATCAAAGCCAACAACCGCAAAAATGCCCTACCGGAACCTAAGCTACATGGCGTACGTGCAAAAGGTACGTCCCAGCACTGTACCCCGATAGCCAATAAGTCACACTGGCGATGTCCGTAGGCGGCCGCCGCATGAACCTCGAAGCCTTCCCGCTGCAGCAACTGCATAAAGGGAACATGAAAACTTGCCAGGTGGTGGTACACTGAAGCGATAAATAGCACTCGTCGTTTCACTAGAGATTACTTCCCATCTTGCTCAGACTCCAGCTTTAATCTTCCCGCGGCCCACTTCGCACAGGCAAAAGTTCATACCCTAGAAGATGTACTATATCGTTCTTCCCGACATACAGTCGCACCTCTAGGTCGTATACAGGCTCTGTTAGTACTACCCGTCCCGACACTAGGATGTTTGATGCACTATCCGACTTGCCTGTCAACTCAAATTTGCCATGGGTCACAGACCCTTGAGACGACACAATGTCTACCCAAGCTGTTTCTTTAGCATCTGCAGTTCCTTTGACAACCAGTTCGTACTCGCCATCTCCAAAGGCAACATACGGACCGAACACAAGGAAGCCCTCACGACGCGTCGTCGCAAGTGCGCTCGCTTTCAAGCTTCCTACCTGAGATGAGGTCGCCTTTGTGAACCCGGCTATCCGCAGCGCAGATCCTATCCTGCTCCCTTTTCCTGTCCTGACAAGATCAATAGCCCGTAATGCAACCCCAAGCACACGGGGATCGGCGCCCTCACTGAGCGCATACGGCGATTGCGCATTGGGAACAGTAATGCGTACAACTTGTTCCCCACCGCGAAGAGTCAGTGGTATAAGTACATGATTTAACTCATTATTCCGCAGCACCATTCGATAGGAAGCCAATTCCCCGTCAAGTTCAGTCTCAAAGATAACTTGTACTTCTCGAGCAGGGGAGGCGCCATGCACGAAGAACGCAATTTCCGCTGCATATGTACCCTCTGCGCCACCCCCAACAGTAGGCAAGCGAAGCTCGGCTCGCCGTCCGGACCAAATATGCGTAGGCTCAGCGTCATACCAACCCGCCCCCATTACAGCTTGCAGGGCCACCGTTGATGCGGCTTCTGCCCTCACCGGGTAGAAGCGTTCGATGTAATCTTCTGCTAGGCGTATTACAGCATAATGTTCTGTCTCGGTAATAGTTACCAATCCCGACGAATCGAGGTGAGCCAGTACTGGTGCCAACTCCTCCTTGAATTCCGCCTCGGCGGGCCAAGCTTGGGCAGCCCACAGCATATCAATGTAGGGCAATACCACAACATCGGCCTCTTGCCGTATAAGCATAAGGAGAACTCTGTCGGCAAATCCGCTGTCCACCTGCCCCATGGTAAAGCCCTTCATTGTAGGAGGCCAAGCCTCCTTTGCGGTGAAGAGATTCTTGTCGCCCCCAATATTAAACGAGCGAACGTTCAGTCGTGCCGTAATGTAGTTTGCCAAAAAATCATTTCGGTACGGAAGGAATGCAACTCTCTCCCCTTCATGTAAGAAACTGCCCATCCCCATGACAAGTTCATTCTCTATGCGCAAAAACGCATCGCGATACCCCCTATGCCTCCCATCAAAATGCGGTAGATTAAAGATAATGAGCAAGACAACGAGGCCAACCCAATACCACCTTGCTCTAGCGGAGGTCATATCACCGAGCCGTAGTACAATCAACACCCAGAACCCCACGATGCCAAGTGCAAGCCATCTGTATGCAGCGCGCATTTGTTGGAATCCCGGTAAATTTCTTGACAATATCGCACTACCTGTTGGCGCAAGCGCAAGCTCTGCCCCCATCAAGGGCGACAAGTCGCCCGCGGCGACCATCGCGTCTGGCCTAACCGAGTTGACTTTTACTGAAGGCCCTAGTGCCATGTAGAGGCCAAACAACGCGACCATGAAGATGGCAGTCGCAAGCATTGTCTTTTTCCTCATGTGCCACCAGCCAGCAAATCCAGCACTAATGATTGGCAGAGAAAACGTCGATATGAACACACTGGCATCCCCAAAATAGGTCTGTTCAGTGCGTACTACGGCTAGGCCTACGGTATCCCACAACCAATGCATACCTCGCGTTGGAATGGTCAGAAAGGCAAGATCTACCCCCCACCCACGAAAAAAGTCCAGGGTTTCGGGGACGACGTGCAGCTGACCGACATACGTCATGTATAGAACATAGGACACAGCGAAACCACTCATGGTAATGGGCAAGGCACAGCGTAACAAGTGGCTTCTTAATTCGGGTGCCCTAACAAAGTAAAATGCCCCCAACAAACTAGCGCCGACAGCAAACATTACGTAAGTATACCCGTCCATAAACACAGCGATTGTCGTTACCGCAACGAATGTCGCCATTCGGATATATAAATCTTCTCGCCTAACAAACTTATCCGAGATGAGTTGTACAGAAACCAACATGTACAGCGGTAGTAAGGCAATGCCTAAGGAGAGCATCGAATAGCCTGAATGTGCCCATATGATAGGCATACTCATCCACAACACAGCAGCGAGTACCGCACTCGTGCCGCGAAGCGCCAACAACACACTTAGGCGCCATGCCCCAAAAAAGGCGATCGCTAGCCATATAGCAGCCATTGCAGCGTAAGCGTCTGCCGGATGAAGTCCTAGCGCTATCAACAGCCCGGCGGGGTATGCGCCTGCGAGCCCAAAGGCAATCGGAGCCGGATTAGGATTTCCAAAGTTGATGGCATGGACTGCAAGTGGCGATTGGTTAACAAAGGACTGGCCAAACCCTGTTGTCCATACCGCCTGACCGAGGGTCGGCAGAGAATAGTAAGGAACGGCTCCGTGTGCGAACAGGATGAACACCAATGCGCAGCAAAACACAAGCTTATCTCCATACCTCGCCAAGCTAGAGATAGAACGCATCATTGTACACCCCCAGTGATGAGTGGATCTGATTGGCACATGACGTCTTGGGCCGCGCTTCTGCTGTAAGGCCTACATAACAACATCGTCCAGGGAATAGGCGACCTAATCTCGACAACCTCAAAGAATCCCTCAACCAAGCGAACAAACCCAGCGCGTGACCAATGCTGGATATGCCCTGGGGTGTTACCCCACGCTGACATGTACTTGCCTCGCGCCATGTTCAGAAAGCGAAAAACAGGTTCATGAGGGACACTGAAAATTACATGGCCGGCAATAGCCCGACTCAATGCTCGCAGAGCGTCTTTCGGTCGTTCTAGGTGTTCAAGTACTTCACAGCAAACTATAAGGTCCGCTCCGTCCTCAACCGGGTGCCAATCGTAAATACTACGGACACGGAACATATCCGGGTTTAATCCATGGGCGACCGCATTGTCGCGCGCTAGCTCGATTATTTTGGGGGACATGTCAGACCCACGCACCGATAGTCCCTGCCGTTTCCAGCGCAGTGCCCAATAACCTTCACCACATCCGATTTCGTGGATCGACCTAGGAGCGACGCGCTCTACTAAGTCAGTCAGATCTTTCGTAAACTGCCGCACTGCATAGCGAACGGCTGGGTTCCTAGACGAATACTTATCGTATACGTTGCCTACAACGATTTTGCCCTCCTGCAATCCACCAGACATTATCATGGTCTTGTCTCCCCCCGCCCATACTTACACTACGCCTCCTAGGGGTTCTAGGCACGGCTTCTCTCAGCTACCCAAATGGCTGTTCTTTAGATCTTTCGAGATAATAGGATGATGCAGCGACTCGCGATGGGTAAAGCGCAACTCCTCCAGTAGTTTGCGATTCACTGAGAGCAAATCTGCTATAAATGCAATTAAGATCGCTTGAAATCCCATACCAAGAAGCGCACCAGCCAGTGTTAGTGACTGAATGTGCCCATCCCCTCTTCCCGAAAAAAACAGCCATAGAAAGCGCAAGCCGATTGCAGTTCCGCAGGCGAACAGCACCGCGCCAGTTGACGCGAAAAAGCGAAATGGTCGATAAACGACGAAAATGCGCACAATCGTAACAACAGAACGCCAGATATACTCTAGGTTGCTCTTGAAAAGACGCGAAGGTCTAAGATTCTCGTTGACCCTCACGGGAACCGATACTACCGCCATTCCATTTTGGCCAGCTTGGATGATCGTTTCAAGGGTGTACGAGAAGTCGCTAAAGACCGCTAAGCGTCTAGCGGCAAACTGGCTCATGGCTCGAAAGCCGCTGGGTGCATCGGGGACGCTCGTCCCGCTGACAAGCCTTACCACAGAACTGCCTAGTTTCTGTAAGTATTTCTTCACAGGCGAAAAGTGCTTTATTGCTTCTATGGGACGTGCGCCTACAACTATGTCGGCTTTGCCCTCAACCAGTGGCGCAAGGAGCGCAGGGATGTCATCTGCATTGTATTGATTGTCGGCATCTACGTTAACAATAAAATTGGCGTTCAAACTGAGACAGCCGTCGAGTCCGGTCATAAATGCCCGTGCTAGCCCTCGATTGCGGGTGTGCCGGATGATATGGTCAACGCCATGCTTGGCCGCTACCTCCGCAGTACCGTCACTGCTGCCATCGTCGATAACGAGCCATTCCACGCGGTCAAAGCCGGCCACTTGCCGCGGCAACGCCTTAAGCGTAATAGGTAGCGCATCGGCTTCATTGAAACATGGTATCTGAATGATCAGTTTCATGAACTTGCCCTTCCATCATTCTTGCCGACTTGCTGTTACTTTAGGACTAGTCTGTGCTCTCCCATAAGAATCCTGCACCCTTACTACGTCATCTAGCTCGGTAGTTGACACTTCAAGGATTGTTAAGTCGCTCTCAGCTACGATTTTATGTAGCGTCCCCGGGCGAATGGTAACCGCCATGCCCTGTCGTATTGTCCGCTCCGCACCATTTAGGACCAATGTCCCTCGTCCCCTTTGAAAGAACATAGTCTCTAGCTTGCGCTGATGGTACTGCAGGCTTAGGCTATGCCCCGCTTTGACTTCCAATATTTTGCCGACATAAGCCTCAGTTACCGCCCACCAAATCTCCCTTCCCCACGGCTTGTCAACAACGCGGTACTCCTCTGTCTCAAAGCAGGTGTCGCTGCATAGACCCTCGGCTAGGACGACCGCCTTCTTTACGTCTTGGACCCGCTCTTTACTGCATACGAGGAGAGCCTCTTTAGAGCGCACGACCACTAGGTCTTGAACGCCGATCGCTACAGTGACTCCCTCATCGTCTTGGATAACACAGTTCTTAGCATCAATAATGCCAACTCGGCCCGAGACATTGTTCCCTCGTTCATCACTGCCTTGCGCAGCGCGCTCTACGGCAACCCAGTTGCCTAGGTCGTCCCAATTAAAACTAGCCGGGATTACAAGTACACGGTCAGCCTTTTCCATTACCCCATAGTCAATCGAGATCTTTGGGAGCAAAGGGAAGGTTCGTCCTACGACATCGCTCTCCTCCGGCGCACCGATGGCACCCCCTATTTCTTCAAGCCCACTGTGTAGTTCCGGCAAGTGCATAGCCATCGACTTAAGAATGACCTCTGTCCGCCAAACAAACATTCCACTGTTCCAAAGATGATCATCACTTTGACACATCTCAAGCGCTTTCTCTAGCTGAGGTTTTTCAATGAACCGGACGACATCGTGCGCCCACTGATTGGCCACAAGGTGTTTCTTGGCACCGACCTGCACATAGCCATAACCAGTCTCCGGCCGGGTCGGCTTCATGCCAATGGTTACAAGCACCGGCTCGCTCTGCGCGGCTTCGACGGCTGCACTTAGAGTCGACATAAACTCCTCATTGCAGCCCACGTAATGATCCGCCGGAACAACGATCATGATGGACTCAGGGTACTTCTTCTGGATGTGGACGGCCGCAAGCCCGATACAGGGGGCCGTGTCACGACCTATGGGCTCTACAATTACGTTTTCCTGCGGGACTTGCGGAAGTTGCAGGCGGGTCATTTGCGCATGTTGGCGACCCGTGACCACAAACACCTGGCTTGGCGGAACTAAACTGCTAACACGTGCGAAAGCTTGCTGAAGCAGCGTGGTATTGCCTACAAAGCACTGAAATTGCTTGGGCATATCTGTTGTACTCCGTGGCCACAGACGCTCACCTCGTCCGCCAGCCATAATAACCGCAGTAATCATCACATTGAACCTCCTAGACCTTACTCTGACATACTATGATACCCTAAGCTCAGCGCACCGTCGCTAAACTAAGCGTCGGAGCGTAGCTAGGTCAGCATCCACCATCATGCGTACCAATTCCTCAAATGTTGTCTTTGGTTCCCAGCCCAACCGTTGCCGGGCCTTTCCATAGTCCCCAAGGAGCAGGTCTACTTCCGCAGGACGAACAAACCGCTGGTCAATAACCACATATTTTCGCCAATCTAGTTTCACGTGCCCGAACGCCACTTCGAGAAATTCCTTAACTGAGTGGGTTTCGCCTGTAGCAATGACAAAGTCCTCGGGCTGGTCTTGCTGCAGCATCATCCACATCGCAGTTACATAGTCGCCGGCGAATCCCCAATCCCGCTTGGCCTCAATGTTCCCGAGACGCAACTCATGCTCTAAACCCAACTTAATCCGAGCAACAGCGTTAGAGATTTTGCGCGTTACAAACTCGATTCCCCTGCGTGGCGACTCATGGTTGAACAGAATGCCACTGCAGGCAAAAAGATTATAGCTCTCTCGATAATTTACAGTAATCCAGTGGCCATATAGCTTAGCCACCCCATACGGGCTGCGCGGATAAAACGGTGTATCCTCGGTCTGTGGCGTCTCCCTCACCTTCCCAAACATCTCGCTACTTGATGCTTGGTAGAACCGTATCTTTGGGTTAACAATCCGTATCGCGTCTAACAACCTAGTTACTCCTAGGGCAGTAACTTCTCCCGTTAGCACGGCTTGTTCCCACGACGTCCCGACGAATGACTGAGCTGCAAGGTTGTATACCTCGTCGGGTTGAACTTTTGCCAATGCTGTTACAAGTGACATTTCGTCCAAAAGATCTGCTTGATGTAACGTAACCTTACCTGCGACATCGCCTAGGCGCTCTACGTTCAAGGTACTGGTTCTGCGCACAATCCCAGTTACTTCATAACCCTGATCCAAAAGGAACTCCGCTAGATATGAGCCGTCTTGCCCGTTGACCCCAGTAATTAAAGCCTTCTTACTCATCATTCGTACCCCTTCCACTTCTTATATCGCATCCAACCAACTCGCCGTAGATTGCCTGGACGCTGTCTAGCATCTTTTGCAGGCTAAAATGCTCGCGGACCCGCTGCTTCGCATTCTCCCCGTAGCGTTGTCGTAACGCCGAATCATCCAATAGCGTACCGATGGCTACCCCCAGCGCCTGCGCATCGCCCGGAGGCACAGTGAGCCCGGTCTCCTGGTGCCTGCTCACCTCTGGAACGCCTGTCGGCAGCCTCGTGTTAACTACTGGTTTGCCGCACGCCATCGCCTCCAATTGAACTAGACCAAAGGCCTCCGTACTAGCAACTGATGGTAACACGAACACGTCACAGGCATGAAAATAGGCGGGCATCTCGTCGTAGCTCAACATGCCGAGAAAGACAACCTTGTTTGTGAGCCCTAATTGAACAACTAGCTTCTCCAAGTTCAGGCGTAGCGGGCCGTCGCCAATCAACAAAAGCACTGCATCCACTTCACACATGGACTTGATGACTTGCTCAACGCCTTTGTAGTAGACCAACCTACCAACACATAAAACAATAGGTGAACCAAACTTACTCCGGATCCCTTCTGCTTGCTTCCGCATGTCGTCATTTAGTTGAAATCGCCTGGTATCGATGCCAAAAGGCACTACAACGCACTTTTCGTTAAATGGCTGTAGCAATGGCGAGTTTTTTGCTATGTTAGAATCGGCCACTATCACCCTGTCGGCGCGCCGCAAAAATGCGGTTGCCAACAGCTTGTATGCCCACAGAAAGCCCTTCTGCCGCAACACATCACTATGCCAGTTAACAATCACTTTGCCTTTATAGCCCGCCATAAGGCATGAAAGGTCGCCGAGGGGGAAGGGCGTGTGGAAGTGTACAATGTCCGCATTCTGGCTAAGTTTCTTAAACAAGAATGGGAAGCTAGGAGCGATTGGCATCGACAACATCATCCCTAGACTGCTTGCCCGGTGTACCGAAATGTCATTTACCGTTTCGTTACGCCCCAAACCCTTGTGGCGGCACACTAACACTTGCATGTCAACACTGTGGCATAGCCCTTCTGCAATTAGCTGCACCATTCTCTCTATGCCTCCAATGTGCGGCGAGTATAGCTTGTTAACCTGTAGTACGCGAATTTTACGCATGGGCACCTCTATTACTCTGTACTTGACCCTAGTAGCCTAACACCGTCCGATACACGTTAATTGTTGCTTGCACTGTGTTTCCCCAGGGAAATAGTTTCGCCCGGGCTAGCCCCTTGCGGCGCAGACTTAATGCCAAAGAAGAGTCTTCGGCAAGGCAGCGCATGGCGTCCCGTATCGCCGCGACGTCTACGGGGTCTACGTAGCAGGCAGCGTCACCTGCAACTTCAGGTAGCGCAGTCGTATTTGAGGTAATGACTGGCAGACCGGCGGAAAACGCCTCTAGAACGGGTAGCCCGAACCCTTCAGACAGCGAGGGAAACACCAAGGCAACTCCGCCGGAGAAGAGCAGCCGTAAATCCGTGCTCGTTACATACTGTAGCCAACGGAGACTGCCATAGCGATGGTCTTTAAGTAAGCGCAATGTATCGTCACAGCCCCAGCCCTCACGCCCAACTACTACTAATGGCAGCTCCGCCTGCATAGCAAGTGATAACGCCTGATGCGCCTCAATAACCCGCAACAAGTTCTTGCGAGGTTGTAACGTCCCTACGAAGAGAAAGTAGCGCTTCGGCAGGTTGTACTTTAAGCGTACTTGCGTAACCTCGTCTGCACTGGGCGAACAAAACCAGCGTTCATCAACACCGAGCGGCACCACGGTAATGCGCGACAAAGGCACACCAAAATACCTACTGATTTCTTGCTTGGCATACTCAGAAATCGTAATCACCTGGCTCGCATACTTGGTGGTATGGCGCCACAGGGCGTTCTTTAGAGCCCGCAGACGTCGTGAGCCCCATTGCGGATTAGCCAGAGGTATGGCATCCATCACTGTGGCGACAACGGGAACACGCCGTACGTTAGGAATCATGTGGTCTGTCGCGTGGAGAATATCAATGCGGTTTGCCAGCTTCTCACTCGCGGGGTACGGCAACCCTGTGACAGCCGAGAGTACTGAGCCAGGCCCAAAGGCAGGCAGGTGTAGTGCGCCAAGACTACTTGCAGAAGGAGCAGATGCGCCGAACACAAAGGGCTGCACCTGTACGCCATCGCTCAGTTTGAGCCGTTGCAGCATCTCCTGAGCATAGATGCCTATCCCGTCCAGCTCGCCCCCGGCCATTCCCCTAGCCAGCACAGTCGCCCCAAACCCGACTCTAATCATGTAGCCTGCGTCATCCAACGCAGAGTCTCCTGCAAGGGGATCGGCTGCCACTCCCCAATTAGACGGCGAAGCAATCCTGGGTCGCCACACAAGTACTGCACCTCACTGGCCCTCACAAACGATGGGTTAACTGTCACCTCCAGCCGATGCCCAGTGATAGACTCGGCAAACCCCAACACTTGCCGCAACGAATACGCGACCCCAGAGCAAATATTAACTGTTGCATCTACCGGTTTTACTTCCACCAAACGGCGATATGCTTGTGCTACTGAGCGGACATCACAAAAGTCACGCCAGACGTCTAAGTTGCCTAGCTCAATACGCTCGGCGCGATGGCGATAATGGGCTGCTATCTTAGCAACAACGAAGTTTTCCGACTGCCCAACGCCGGTATAGTTAAATGGCCTGACGATTACGATAGGGAGTTTGTGTCGCCATAAATTAGCCATATGTTCCATCGCCAGCTTGCTGACTGCATAATCGTTCGCTGGGTTGGGGGTAGTCGTTTCAGCGAGCAAACCCTCTGCGGTGTTGCCATAGATGTTCGCGCTGCTGGCAATCACTACGCATTCGGGGAGCACTCTAAGCCCTGCAAGAGCCTCTAGCAAGTTGCGAGTGCCTATGAGATTCGTCGTATAGAACTCACCCGCATTCCCGTGCGCCACAAAGGCCTTAGCCGCTAGGTGCACAACGGCTTGCGGTTGCACCTCCTCAACTACTTGTCTAAGCCCCGCAAAGTCCTCCATACTGACGCGATGATATCGTTCTGAACTTCCGAAATCTGTCGTGCCTGTGCCGTATACCGCAAACCCAGCCTGTGCTAGTTCGTCTGCGACATATTTGCCGGTAAAGCCCGAAATACCTGTTACTAAGGCTCGTCGCTTAATACTTTCGGGGCCCAATAGTGTCTTCATTCGATCTTAACAAGCTCATAGCTAACAAATGTACCAAGAACCTGCTCCGCAACACGCACCCTAAATTCCACGTCTGTTACAGGACGGTCGATGATAAAGGCAAGGGTTGCGATTACATCTGCAGTGGCATTGGCGTAAACCGGCCTAGTGGCCCACACACGTTCTCCACGGTCGCTAACAACATCGATAATCGCTATGGGACTTGTCTCTCCTTCTAAACTGCCTTTCACTGTCAGTCTGTAAGTGCCTACTTCAAGCGGCATATATGGTCCGTAGACTAAGAACCCAGGCTTGCCCACGGCCCTGATTCCCCCTTCAGTGCGTTCCCCTACAAGCGAAGCAAGTCTTGCGTCCGTTGCGGGAATGGTCGTCACCCTAGGTGCACATCCCACTAGGGACAAAACTAATAGGGATACGACAACGATCGTGACCAATGTGTGCTTCATAATAGTAATCCCCCTTCTAGACATCAACTAATGAACCTTAGTCACATCGGCTAAACTCTACACGTGTCACCGTTAAGATAGATTCCTCGGTCGCCCAAACCCGGATTTCGAGGTCTTGTAGGTCCCTCTCAATAGAGAACATAAAACGTACTAACTCGGCACCTTGCTCGCCACTAACCCCGTGGCTTTGCAGAGGAACCTTCGCCAACACCGTCTCGCCACGATTTGCGCAGACATCTACCCATGCGTCTCCTAGAGTTTGCGCGTGACCATACAGCAGAAGTTCGTAATCCCCAGCAGGAACGGCAACATATGGTCCGTACAAAAGCCACCCCTCAGTTCCTTGACTGTGCACGCCAATGGCACTGCGTCGCCCTGTCTGACTTGCGAAGCGCGCATCTGTAGCTGGTAGATACCACCGCCTACCCGGAATCCACTCAGATACCCATTGCGGGTGTTTCGCATCCATAATCATGCTCGCCAGCACTTTCGCGCTCTGCTCCCATGTCAGCCATGGCAGCCCGTCCGATTTTGGAGCTCTCTCTTCAGCGTGCAATGCTAGCCATCGCTGAACTGCTTCAGCCATTTCCTCAGGCCACTCACCCTTGAAGTAAAAGGCATGCTCGCCTGCGACCTCGCGAAATACCGGTATGTCCCGAGCGATGATCGGCAGCCTGTGTCGAGCAGCCTCGATCAAAGGCAGGCCAAAACCCTCGGCTTCTGAAGCTGCGATTAAGCAAGTTGAAGCGGCATAAACTCGTTCGAGGTACTCGTCGCTAATACCCTGCAACCAGAAAAGCAGCCGCCCTAATTCGGGGTGGTGACTTAGCCGCTGGACGAGTTCCTCCACCATCCAGCCCTGTTTGCCCACTATCACTAGGTTTATCTTGTGCCCCCTAGCCCATAGCCGTTCGAAAGCCGCTAAGGTCTGGGTGTATCCTTTGCGCGGTTCGACAGTGCCGACCATCAGAAAGGTGTTTCTCTCCTGTAAGCGCAGCAATATCTTTCCGGCATCAATAGGCATGCCTGTGCTGGGAGCGGAGTTTTCGATGTCTGCCCCATGATGAGAGTACCCCAGCCGCAAGGGTCCCTGCCGTTGCGGTTGCTCGGAATCAAGCCAGGCCCGCATATCTTCAAGCGTCGCCTGGGAGCCGCACGCTAGAACGTCCGCCATCCGGCCTATGGTACGCAACCAGGGCGGGAAGTGTGGGTGTAGATCATTCGGGAACCAGTTTGGCCGCAGGACCGCGAGCAGGTCGTGGACAATGAATACAATTGTGACGTCACAGGCCCGCAATTCAGACAAAAATGCCTCTTGCTGTGGAACCAAATGCGCTACCAAGTCCAGACCGATGAACATATCCCCTGCCCAAAAATCCGCAGGTGCATCTTCCGCCCAAGCCTCGTTGAGACCAAGGAATCGGCTAGTGAAACGACGCGCGTAGCGATAGCCAGACACGTGGGGAGTGGCATAGACCGGCTCAACAGACCACCCTTTCGGAGGGTGTAGCAGCCATTCACGGAGAATGGCGCGTGTCACGCGCTGAATGCCGGTCCCAGCATCTACCTGCGCCAGTGTCGAAACATCCACCAGTAACTGCTGCCGCCGTGGCTCTGGTGGGAAATTAAGCGCCAATGTCCGCGCAAGGAGCGTATCGTCCATTCCTTTTGGCGGATGGTCAGCCCAACGATTCAGCAAACCCAGACCTTTCTGTGTGGCTTTCTTGTAGATACACTCAATGGCCTCGGCGTACTGGGCAGCGCATTTGTCTGGTGCATGCCGGGAGCGGATGAGGACTTGCGCCCGGCGGCCCAGCGCCAATCGCCGATCGGTATCTCGCCATAAGGTAGTCAAAGCCTCAGAAAGCTCGGCATTCTCGAAGGCATCGGGCAGCATCCACACCGCCTCGGGGTCTAGCTCCACTAGGCTGCCGTGAGCGTTCACCACCGTGGCTAGGCCGTGGTTCATGCAGTCCAGCACGGCCGCCGATGTTTCTCCGCGGGACAGAGTGCGCAACTGGATCGCCAGATCAGCGGCCGCAAGATATTGTCTAAAGGTTTCCGTATTGACCCATCCGGTGATGCGGACCCGGTTCTGCAGACCGCTTGCATGGATGCTGTCCAGGAGTTGCTGTCCATAGGTATCGGGGTGATTCTCGCCGACAAACGCCAGGTGGATAGAGGCATCCTGCGTCAGCGGCGACTGCACAAAGGCATCGAACAGCCGCTGGTTGAGCTTGATGGGACCCAGCACCCCGAAGGAACAAACAAGAAAGTCAGCGGGCCGGAATCCAAGAGCCTGCCTGGCGGCCTGCCGCGACGCGCCGTCGGCCGGTGCTCGCAATAGCGGTATCACCTGCCAATCCCTGGCGACTGCCTCGCCATACCAGGCCTTAGCCATCATCCGGGGAAACTCGCTGTGGACGATCACTCCCAGGGCCTGCTGCAACACCGGCAGGTTGCAGGGGTAGGCCCACCCCACATCGTCGGTGTCGAACGCTTTGTACCGTTCCCGCAAGGCGTTGTAGCCGTGGCTCGCCTGCAGCGCCCGAGCCCAGGCATTCGGCGTCCAGCCCATCCACTCTCGGTGGGCCTGGATGCCGGAAAGAAAGAAGTCGTGCAGCACCACCGCCCCGGGAATCTCCGCCAACAGGTCGAACATGTGCCGGTGGAAGGGCGAGTTGCCGAAATGGTAGAGCACCCGGTCGTATCTGCGGTGGTGGGCGCGGAACCAGGCTGCGTCGCGCACGGCGCATTGCTTTACGATCCAATCGTCTGCCACGGCGAACTGGTCCACCACGACCTCCACTTCATACCAGCAGGCGAGCTCGCGCAGCAGCTCGGCGCTGTAGTCGGCAATGCCGCTCTTTTCCGGGGGCAGGGGCGAGACATAGGCCAATAGCGGCCGCTTCTCAGGTCGGGACTGAGGCGGGCCCGCCAGCGATATTGACCGCTGCCGGTCAGTATGCAGGCGCCCCATGGCCGCCAGCGCCCGCCGGGCGGAAGCATCCCAACTGAACTTCCGGGACTGCTCCAGTCCGTGCCGTTCCAGCGCCTGCCGCAAGTCCTCATCCTCCAAGATCTGGCGCAGCCTAGCGGCCATGTCCGCTTCATCGTGGGGGTCGAACAGGGCGTCCGAGCGCCCCACCACCTCGGGCAGGCTCGAGGTGTTGGCGGCAATTACCGCTTTGCCGCACTGCATGGCTTCCAGCGCCGGCAGGCCGAACCCCTCGTGCCAGCTCGGGAAGACGAACAGCTTGCAGGCGTTGTAGAGTGTCACCAGATCGTCGTCCGGCACGTAGCCGGTTAGCACCAGCTCTCCCTGCGTCAGGCCGGTTGCGCCAGCAAGCTGCAACAGCCGCTCCCGCTCTGGCGCCTGCGCCGCGCAGACGATGACTAACTGGTGCGCCGGCCGCAACTCCGCGGGTAAGCGGGCATAGGCGCGGACCAGGCCCTCGATGTTCTTGCGGGGGTCAATGCCGCCGGTGTACATCACGAACGAGTGCTCTATGCCATACGCAGACTGTAGCCGCCGTCGCGTCTCGGCAGTTACGGGACGCGGCAAGAAATGTGGCTCGCAGGCCGTGGAGATGTTGACTACCCGAGCTTGATCAACAACTAGCAGCTCTACCGCCTCACGGCCGGAGGAGGCGGAAATTGACAACAGCAAGTCGGCCCGCTTAAGATGTTTCAGCCTGTCCATATACCAAGACTCCGCCGTCGGGCTGCTGAGATAGATCTGCCGGTGGATGAGCGGGATGAGGTCGTAGAGCACCACCGCAGTGGGTAGATGAGCGTGACGGCCGACACTGCTCGCCGCATCATCGACTAACCCCTCGAAGAGGCTGGTAACGAGCACGATGTCCGGCTCGAGTGAGGCGAGAAACGCCTCTCTCAGGCATTCTGCCGCGTCGCGGCGGCTATCGTTAGCTGGATCCAAAAAGGCGACCGGCCCGGGTGGGACCCAGACGCGGATGTTCTCAAGCGGTAGCACATCCCTGAATGCTGCCCTAATCGGTTCGATAGTTTCGGGAAACAGACCGTTCAAGGCCAGCAACACTTCATGTTCCCCACAGTTGCGGGCCAAGCCCTGCGCCAAAGCGAGCGAGTAGCGCCCGATTCCCCGCTTCCTAGAGCCCGTCGTCTGCGCGCCTTGAAGATCGATGACTATGCGCATCCGTCTCCGTCCCCTCCCCTGCCAGTTTTTGCCGTGTCAGACGTGTCATCATCATTTGTCCCCACGGCGATAGATCTTCCTTAGGGAATTTTGGGTTGCCTACAACGTTCTGCCGCCCCTCTACCTGGCCCAGCGCGCGCGGCGTCGCGACCTTGCCATAGAGGCGTCGTAACACCGCATAAAGGCCGAACCATTTTACTATCAACACGATACGGTGCTTAAGTTGGGGCTTAGACTGCAGGGCCGCGATAAAGCTGCGGATTACTAGCTTCGCTGTGTGTCGCATACGCGTACGTAGGTCACAAAACAGCCGGTTCCAAATGCCACTTACGCATCGTTTGCCAAAACGCAGTGGAGCTGTAATGCGCCAGGAGGTGCTTGCGTGAACGCTTTCAAGCTCCTTGTTCTTGTTATCGGCTACTACCCTCCAGTGGTGTGCATGCCCTTGTAGCTCCGCCACCTGCGCTCTAGCGGCGGTTGCCTCGCGCTCGCGCTCGGTTGCAGCCGCCGTTAGGCGCTGCATCTCTTCCTGC
>Ga0208243_1000377_pt1 | contig 26842 bp, 23 predicted proteins | sample Subbio2Aug_QV12A_FD_184826 | JGI IMG/M metagenome (GOLD analysis project Ga0208243, IMG submission 184826) | Serpentinite rock and fluid subsurface biosphere microbial communities from McLaughlin Reserve, California, USA - CR12Aug_QV12A (SPAdes) | ecosystem: Environmental > Terrestrial > Deep... | reverse complement strand
GTCCAGTTTTGTGCTGACGCGAAACTGCGTGAGCGTCATGTTGGTCTTGAGCGGGGGCAGTTCGAGTACGTCGGCTAGATCGAGATATTCCTGCGGCACCTTGGTCGGGGTGACTACAATGTTTGGGAAGGTGCCTTGCGCCAAAGCAAGCGGTTCTCGAAATGCCTTGCACAACCTAGCTGCGGAGTATTCCGTGGCCTTCGCTTTGCTCAGAAGGTATTGAGCATACCGAACTAGGCAGAGACTGAGGAAGCATAGCGCGAAGTGCCCTTTAATGCGGTTGTCGTTCCAGACGTAGACCGGTCTGGCTTTGAGGTCAGTCTTCAATACTCGAAAGCTCTCCTCTATCTTCCACAGTCCCCCGTAGATTGCAGCTACCTTCTCTGTGGTGTAGCTGAGGTTGTTGGTGATGATGGCATAATATCCGTCAAACTGAGCGGCATACCGAATCTTCTCTTCGTCTATCTGCCAGTCCTCAGTATCTAACTGCATCTGTAGGTACTGGTTGCACCCCCGCTGCAGGGAGGCCTTGAGTTGAGAGGGCTTCTCCAAGCGCTTTTCAAGTCGCTCTAGCATTCTCTCCCGGTCAGCGCGGTCTTTTGCCGCCCGCTTAGACGACCAGACGAGGTGGATGTTAACAGGGATTTGCTCTGTTCGGTACTTAGGCGGACGACCGCGCTTCTTGACCTTAGGGGGATCTTCTGTGGCAAGAGGAACTTTGCTTTCTAGTTGTTGTCTAACCACCTTGTGGCGGGATATGACCTCGCCTGATGTCTTGTCAACGATGGTTTCCCACCCTTTATCGTCCCATACTAACTCCCTAAACGCTTCCGGAGAGCGTTTCAGAGTGTAGCTGATGACGAAGTCGTGCCCTTGACCGCACAGGTAGGTGAGATTGTTGCCGCTGTTTAGGCCTTTGTCAGCGACGACGGTAATCTTGTCCAGCTTATAGAGCTCCTTTAGGTTCTCAACAGAACTTTTCAGGGTACTTTGATCCATGGTGTTGCCCGCAAACAGCTCATATGTAATCGGTATGCCGTTATTATCTAGCAGCAGCCCCATTACCACCTGAACCTCATGGTTCTTGTGGTTCTTGGAAAAGCCAAACATGCGTAGCTCGCCCCACTTGGTGCTTTCAAAGTGATACGTCGTGACATCATAGAAAGCTTCCGGGCCATGGCGAGCAGTTTTCTTTGCAAAGAAAGAACACAAATACTCGATTATAGCCTCCTTTTGATTGGCCAATACATCCAGAACGTCATAGAAAACGTCTTGTCCGACAGGTTCAACCCCTGCATAAGATTCTTGGTCAAGTGCACTAGCGCGAATACTAGCAGGCGCAGCGCAGCGATGCGCGGCGAGAAAATACAACGCCCGTGCCACTGCTTCAGCATTTCTCTTGCCGCAACTCGCGGAAAAGAACTCGTCTAGCGCCATCTGCGACCAAAGACGCTTAATGAGAGCATGGCCAAAGGAGAACGAGGGGGTCGTATCCTCTGGCGATGATATATCGGAGGACTGAAGCTGCAAAGTGATAGGCATCCTAGATTCTTTCTTGGCCTGAGTGATAGCTGCCGCTTCCTGCTTGAGTTTTTGGAGAATGTCGGGGTCTGCTGCCAACATACGCTCGTAATTACCCAAGGTCTTAACCACCTTGGTCTTCTTTTTCGTCGTCCCCGGGATGCGGGTATCCTCGCGGAACTGAATTACCCTCGCTTTTCCTGACCCTGTTACTGCAACGTACATGACAGCGACCTCCTCGCGCGGCGTGCCAGTTCTATAGCTAATTATATCATCTTGGCTCTAAGTCCGCAACAAAATAACCGCACATAACAGGACAAATATTTTAGCAAATTCGAGGCATGCAAAAGCCCGAAAACCATTGCGTGACAACAGTCTCCGGGCTACCTTAGAAACGAATTAGGGGGCGTTTGTCCTGAAGTCAGGATCTTTCTCTATACTCGGATATAATCCTGCAAGTGCTAAACTGCTTTCCATGTTTCTGTCCCTCTGTTGCTTCCATGTCCCCTTTCCAAGAAGAACCGTCCCTTTTGTTCTCCTCTCTGTTTGCTCGCCTAGGGGAAGCAGCTCAAGAGGCTACCCAAAGGGGTAGCCTCTTGTCGGTAGGTAGATTCCTGTTGTTATCTAGCGTTTGGCTGAGTCTAGCGCGCGCTGTACAGCCTGCATGGAGTTGTTCGAGGTGCCGGTAGCGCCGGTAAATACGTCGACCTGGGCGCTGTTCTTGGCGACGAAGCGCTTCGGTAGTTCCACAATCGCTTCGTGATACGGCGCGAATGCGTAATCAGCGGGCTTGCGTTCAAAGATTACGTTGCCTGCGGCATCCTTACGGACTATCGCTCTGCCGTCCGGACCCATTACCACAGCACCTGCAGCGTCGCGCTCCTGCGCGGGGCGCGTTTCGTGGAGCACTACGCGGCTAATCTTGCCGTCGCTGATAGTGACCCAAGCGATGCCCCAGCCGCGCTCAGTACGGTCGCTGATGGCCATAAAAGTGCCATCCCACATGGTAGCGGCGGTAGTCTTGGTCTTGCGGGCCATCTGTGTGGCGCGGAGCACCGCTTGCTTTGCGCGGTTAGAGGAGCCGGTGGCTTGCGACACTACGTCGACATCCCAGCTGTTCTTCTCGACAAAGCGCTTAGGCATTTCGGCAAGGAAAGTATGGAACGGTGCATGGCCGTAGTTCGGGCCTTTTTCTAGGCCTAAGGCGTCGAACTCGGTAAGTTTAACAGCAGTGATCTTGTCTCGGGCGATGGTTACTTCGGCACGCACAAAACCGCGGTCCGTTGCATCCGAAACAGCGATAAAAGTACCGTCATTGTGAATCGCTTGCGGAGCACAGCCCGCAAGTGCTGCCACGGTCACTAGCGCGACGGCAGCTACTGCCAAGAATTTCTTCAAGTAAAAGTCCCCCCTGATATCAAGCTCGTGTAGCAACCTAGTTTCCGCTTGCCTACCCCAAGCGGGATGTCTGGCGGCTGCACTTTCATTATACTACGTTCTTTAACCAATAACAATTTCCTCCTAGTACAAAGATAACAACAAAAAAATTTAACTAAGGACACGACTCTGTGTTTCGCAACAGCCCTGCAGCGCGCTAGCTATTCTTGACAATCCCCGTCTCGCAAAATAAACTCTTCTTACAGAGACGAATAAGCATTATCATGTAGAGGTGGTGACGAAAGATGAAGTTCAACGTGATTCTTGATCGCGACGAAGATGGCGTATGGATTGTGCAGTGCCCATCTATTCCCGGGTGTGTCAGTCAGGGCAAGACGAAAGACGAAGCACTCACCAATATTCGAGAAGCAATTGCACTGTGTCTTGAAGTCCGATCAGAAAAAGGAATGCCACTCACCGTTGAGACGAGGCAGGTAGAGGTCATTGCCTAATGGCCTCACTTCCGGTTCTTAGCGGGGAAGAAGCTGTGCGTGTGTTTAAGGCCCTCGGGTGGGGCATTGCTCGGCAACGGGGTAGTCACATAATTATGACAAAAGAAGGAGAGATCGCCACCTTGTCAGTTCCAGATCACAAAGAACTGGCAAAGGGAACATTGCGCAAACTCCTTCGTGATGCTAATCTGACAGTCGACGAGTTTGTCGACGCGATATGAAAACTTTGTTTTTTCTTCTCTCTGTGCTCTCTGTGTCTGAACGCTAACTCGACTAGCACAGCTTCTTGGACATCTCGATCCAAGCACATGCCGGCGTAAAGCCATATTTCAAGTACAGACGGTAAGCCGCTCTGCTCTCTGCAGGTGTCGTGCACAGCTCGATTTCATCGAAGCCGCGCTCGGCCAGATATGCTAGGGCCGAGTGCACTAGATAAGCCCCAATTCCTTGGCGGCGGTGCCTCTTTGCTACCTCTAGGTCACATATGGCAGCTTTCCCGCGCTGCCGCATAGCATACCAAGCGATGTGCCCCATCACATGGTAGTCTTCCCGTGCCACCAGTACATTAAGCGCGTAGTTCGGCTGACCAAATTCTTCTGCCGCGGTCGCTCCATACCAATCGTAATTGTTCTGCCAGCACTCCGCTCCCTGCAAGAAAACAAAAGGGACGGTTCTTTTTGTTTTGGCGCGTACTTGATCCCCTATGTTTCCACGAAGAACCGTCCCCCCTGTTTCAAGAACCGTCCCCCTTGTTTCTCTCGGTTCTCCTCCGTGTTCTCTGTGCCGCTGTGGTGAATCTATACCTCCGTTTATCACCTTGGTCATGGTCAGATGCTTGCGGCGCAGGCGAAAGCCTCGTTCCCTAAGAAACGCAAGCAGCTTTTCGTCAGTCTCTACGGGCTCCATCATTTCGGTAGTTCCCCACAGTGGCTGAAAGCGACCCTCGAGGGCGGAGTAAAGTGGCGTATAGGGCGAACCTATGGTGACATGCGCGGCTTTCTCTAAGTACCGCTCGCTAGCCGTCAGAAGTAGCGGCCACACGTAGCTTTCATCGCCCGGCCGTGACAGAAGAAAGGGCAGGTACCCCTTTTCTGTGTCAGCATCGTAGAGCGCGTGCGTTGCTCCGAGCAGTGTGCCGTCGTCGTTTTTCGCTAACAGCAGACCAGCGCTGGCGTACGCCGGGTTGCGGCCCCACAATGCCTGCAGCGATTGCTCTGTAACAGGCGTGAAATTGCGTTTGTCACGGCAAGCGATGTTCATGAGCTCCGCTAAGCTTGCGCCATCACGCGCTGTTCCTGCGACTATCTGCATTTCGTATGTTCACACTCCCTCCGCCAGACTGAGAAACAAAAGGGACGGTTCTTTTTGTTTCAGGCACGGTAGACTTAGGTTTCCACGAAGAACCGTCCCCTTTGTTCCGGTTTCCACGAAGAACCGTCCCCTTTGTTCCAGTCTTGCACATTCTCTTGCCGAGGACGCTTCATAAGAAATCATGTTTCAGCTCTGTCCCGCGCCTCAGCGCGCGACAAGTGCACGTCCTTAGTATATAATAACCTCTAGAATTACAGGAGGTGGTCAGTGTGCTCATCCATGATATAGCCCATGAGTTAGCACGCGCTCTCAGGAGCGCGCCGGAGTATCAAGCGCTGTTGACGGCCCAAAACAAACTGACGAGCGACATTCAGTCGCTAGAGATGTTTAAGGATTACCGCAAGAAAGAGATTGCCTTCCAGACAGCAATAATGTCGGGGCGGCAAGTTGACGAAGCTGAGAGGAAATCTCTGCAGACGCTCGCGGAAATCATCAATCTCAACAGCCACGTGCGCGACTATATGCACGCGGAAGCACGCTTTGGGGTTATATTCTCAGACGTGCAGCGGATTATCGGCGACGCCGTGAAAGAAGTCAGTGCACTCTACAAAGAAGACGAAGGGGAAGGCGGTTCTAACTAGATGCCATCATGCGGAATTATTGGGTTGCCCATGGTGGGCAAAACCACCGTGTTCAACCTACTTACTGGCACGCGCAAAGAGACCAGTAAGTTCTTCACGGGAAAGACAGAATCTAACCAAGGGTTAGCCGCAGTGAGGGACAGGCGTGTCGACTTTCTCGCTAATCTTTATCGGCCTCGCAAGACCACCTATGCGCAGATTGAGTTTGTCGATGTTCCGGGGTTAGTGCGCGGCGCATCCGAGGGTTTAGGAGTCGGCAACACCTTTTTAGACGGCATACGGCAGGTAGACGCTCTCGTGCATGTGGTGCGCGCCTTTGCCGCCGACTTAGAGCATGTGGAAGGCAGCGTCGACCCGCTCCGCGATGTCCATACGATTGCCTATGAGCTGTTGATGGCAGATGTATCCTTTGTGGACAAGCGTCTTTCGCGCTTAAACGAAGGCAAAAAACGCTCTGCCCAAACGGAGCAGGAGATCGAGCTGCTGACGCGAATCTTAACACATCTAGAGTCCGAGCAGCCGTTTTCCACTTTCGCCCTCCTGCCGGAGGAAGAGAAGCTGCTTACCAGTTACACCTTTCTAACCGGAAAACCCCTGATTATGGTCGTGAACTTAGACGACGAGCAGTTTGTCACCGGCACTTATCCGCGCAAAGAAGAACTGCAGAGTTACGCAGAGGAGCGGGGACTACCGCTCCTAGAGATGAGCGCTAACACGGAGCTTGAAGTTTCCGAGCTAGACGGCCCGGAAAGAAATGAGTTTCTCGCGGAGCTAAAGCTTGACGTCCCAGGTATAGACCGCGTGGCGCGCGCTAGTTACCAGGTGTTAGGTCTAATTTCGTTCTTCACCGTAGGCGAAGACGAAGTGCGAGCTTGGACCGTGCGCGCAGGTACGACCGCTAAGCAAGCGGCAGGGAAGATTCATTCCGACTTAGAGCGGGGCTTTATCCGCGCTGAAGTCATGCGGTATGCTGATTTAGAAAGCTACGGCAGCGCGGTTAAGCTAAAAGAAAAAGGATTGGTTTCCCTAGAAGGCAAGGACTATATCGTAAGCGACGGAGACATTTGCAGCATAAGATTTAATGTGTAGACAGCAAGCCGCCTACAAGGGAGGTTTCTCATGGAAGCAGGAGTCTTAGCGCGCAAGATGGCCGCCTGGATTTCGCAACAGGTGCGCGCCGCCAACATGAACGGGGTAGTGTTTGGCTTAAGCGGAGGACTCGATTCGGCGGTAGTCGCGGGGCTGGCTAAGCTTGCCCTGCCGGATGGTGCCCTTGGCGTAATCTTACCCATACACTCAGACCCACTAGACCGCGAGCACGCGCTGCTGGTAGCTAGAACCTTCGACCTTAAAGTCCTCGACGTAGACTTATCTACGGCCTACGACGCTTTCCAGAGTGCCGTATCCATGCCTCTCGCGGGCGGCGATGCACCGCGCCTGGCACTCGCTAACATCAAACCGCGCTTACGCATGGCGGCCCTCTACTTCTATGCTAGCCTGCACTCGGCCCTAGTGCTAGGCACGGGGAACCTAAGCGAGTACACCGTAGGCTACTTCACTAAGCATGGCGACGGGGGTGTAGACCTGATGCCGCTCGCCTCGCTCGTTAAAGCCCAAGTCAGGGAGTTAGCCGTGTACCTTGAAGTGCCCCAAGTAATCTTGGACAAACCGCCCACGGCCGGCCTCTGGGCAAACCAGACTGATGAGGCTGAAATGGGCGTTACCTATGCCGAGCTCGACCAGTACATCTTGACGGGCGAAGCCGAACCACATGTTAAAGAACGAGTAGACCACTTAGCGGCCATCAGCGCGCACAAGAAGCGGTTGCCGCCTACGCCTAAGCTGTAACGCTGCTGTATATTACCGGGCACGGGAGACATCCTACCGACAAGGAGGATGTCTTTGTGTCTAGAAAGTGGTGGTTGCTTGGTGCGGGGGCGCTACTTGTGCTGGTGTGCGCCGCGATGCTTTATGCCTTTTTGACCAGACCTTTGCCCCCACAGGCCAAGCCGCCGGATGAAAATGGGCTCGCCGACGTAGGCGACTTAGCGGAGGCGCTCCTAACCTACCGCCTGCGTTTTGCCTGCGGGCATTACTACTCCCATTCCCCTAAGGACGGTCTAGCCGGCCTGCTCCGCTACTTTGACCTCTCAGCAGGGGATATCGTCTGGGAGGATGCCGATATAGCCACGTCCGCGACTGGCGTCATGCGACAAGGCACGGTCACCGCGCTGTGTCCGGCGTGTCGGCCGCAGTACTTTGCCGGCGTTCAGGACGGCTATGTCGCCATCTACTACGGTGCCCCCCGTCAAGGCGCACCTCTTAAACAGCTGACCGCAGTGCGGGTAGAGCTCTTGCCCCGGGACTTTCAGGCTAGCCTACAGCGCGGTATTCCCATCCGCGATGACCACGCTTTGATGCTGTTTCTCGAGGGAATCGAATACTAAAAAGAAGGAAAGCCTGCCGCCATCACGAACTGATGTTCAGGGAGTGATGGCATGATTATTCTCGGCATAGATCCCGGCATCGGTTTGACAGGTTACGGCGTAGTAGAAGAAAGGGGGAGCGGAGCCCTGCTCTTAGAGCATGGCGCTATTCGCACGCCTGTACACGCGCCCCTGCCGGAGCGACTTAAGCTAATTTTCCACGGACTCGATGCGCTCTGTCGCCGCTTCACCCTCGATTGTGTCGCGGTAGAGCAGCTGTTCTTTAACACTAACGTAACGACCGCACTTTCCGTAGGGCAGGCAAGGGGTGTCGCCATACTCGTGGCGGCGGAGCACAACTTAGAGGTCGTGGAGTACACGCCGCTACAGGTCAAGCAGGCTGTTACAGGCTATGGCCGCGCGGATAAAGCACAGGTGCAGCGCATGGTGCAGTCTCTACTTGGCCTAAAGGACATCATTCGCCCCGACGACGCGGCCGATGCGGTGGCTATTTGCCTTTGTCATCTGCAGTCCTACCGCTATCAACGCGCCGTGCGGAAGGGAGAGCAGCATGTATAGCTATATCTCCGGAGTTCTTAAACATAAAGCAGCCCAAGCGGCCATCGTCGATAACTCCGGCATCGGCTACAGGATTTTTACTACCGCTCGCGTGTTGGCCGAGCTACCCCTTGACGAACATGTTACCTTATATACATACATGCACGTGCGGGAGGACGAACTCTCGCTCTACGGCTTCCCCGACGCCGAGGGAGTGGCGCTGTTTGAAGCGCTGCTTGGCGTTTCCGGCGTTGGGCCTAAGCTCGCGCTTAGCCTATGTGCAGCCGGCAGTACCATGACCGTTTACGGCGCGCTCGTGACGGGCGATGTGGCGTGGCTCACCAAAGTGCCCGGTGTCGGCCGCAAAACCGCGGAGCGTCTGGTATTGGAACTAAAAGACAAGATGGCGCGCCACATGGCGCTCGCTCCTGGCACTACCGATGCCTTGCCCGACGGTGCCGCAGTTCACGGGGTGGATGTGCAGGCGAGTGCGGCGCTTAGGGGTCTAGGGTATGCAGAGCAGGAATATGCGCCGCACTTAAAGCAGGCACTCGCGCTGCTGGGACATCACGCAACGGTGGAAGCGGTGCTGCGGGCCGTGCTAAAAACACTTGCGCAGGGGAGATAACAGAGGATGGAAAGAAGGATTATCAGCGCCCAGGCGGAAGTTGCTGAGGACGCGCTAGATACTAGTCTCCGCCCTAAGTACCTAAAAGAGTACATCGGCCAAGCTAAGGCCAAGGAAAACTTAGAAGTTTTTATCGAGGCAGCCAAGCGGCGCAAAGAACCGCTTGACCACTGTTTACTCTATGGCCCGCCCGGACTTGGCAAGACAACGCTAGCCGGCGTAATCGCCAACGAACTAGGCGTGCAGCTTCGCGTAACCTCGGGCCCGGCGATTGAGCGCCCGGGCGACGCGGCCGCCATCCTCACGAATCTGGCCGAAAACGACTGCCTGTTTATCGACGAGATCCACCGCTTAAGTCGCGCCGTGGAGGAAGTGCTGTATCCGGCCATGGAAGACTTCGCGCTAGATATCGTCATCGGTAAGGGGCCAAGCGCGCGCAGCATTCGCCTAGATTTACCGAAGTTTACTTTAATAGGCGCAACGACCCGCGCCGGCGCGCTCACCTCGCCGCTACGCGACCGCTTCGGCGTCATCTGCCGCCTGGAGTTTTATACGACGGCTGAGCTCGAACAAATCGTCCGCCGCTCCGCCCGTATCCTCTCCGTGCCGGTAGAGCCACGCGGGGCGGCGGAGTTAGCACGCCGTGCGCGCGGCACGCCCCGCGTCGTGAACAGGTTGCTGCGTCGGGTGCGTGATTTTGCCGAGGTGCGCGGTGAAGGCGAGATAACCGCTCCGCTCGCGGACAGAGCGTTGGACATGCTCGAAGTCGATGCGCTAGGCCTAGACGCAGTTGACCGCAAACTCCTCGAGGCTTTGCTCGTTAAGTTCGACGGCGGCCCGGTCGGGCTCGAAACCATGGCCGCAGCCATTAGCGAAGCCCCTGAGACGATTGAGGACGTGATTGAGCCTTTCCTGCTGCAGCTAGGCTTCCTGCAGCGGACACCGCGCGGCCGTCTGGCCTCGCGTTTAGCCTACGAGCATATGAATCTGCCCTGGAACAGGGAGTGACTGGTATGCGCATACTCCTGCACACCTGCTGCGGCCCCTGTGCAACTTATGTGACGCAGCACTTGCGCGACGAAGGCCACGCCGTCACGGGATTCTTTTATAACCCTAACATCCATCCCTACGAGGAATATCTGCGGCGGCTTGAGGCTGCCCGCACTTGGGCCGAGGGCGTCGGGGTCCCTTTGCTGCTTGATGAGTCCTACGACGTGCCAGCATGGATTAAAGAGGTAGGCTCATCATTATCTGACCGGTGTCGCGCCTGCTATCACTTGCGCTTGATAAAGACTGCCGAACGGGCTAAAGCCCAAGGGTACGACGCTTTCTCGACCACGCTGCTCATTAGCCCCTACCAAAAACACGCCGAACTAGTGGCTGTCGCCGAAGCCGTAGCCCTGCATGTCGGCATCCCCTTTTATTACCGGGATTTCCGCCCGCACTTTAACGCTACCTTCGCCCCCGCGCGCGCCCTCGGTCTCTACCGCCAGAACTACTGCGGTTGCCTGTTGAGCGCATACGAGCGCCAGACGCGCCCCAAACGCCAGAAATAGAGGAGAAGGAGCGAACTGTGTCGAAGTAGGGAATTGTCGCTTGTCGCTTGTCGCTTGGGGAGAGGCGTTAGGCGTTAGGCTTTAGGCGTTAGAAGAACTGGCTTTGAGCTGTGAATAGCGCCATATGGCGTTCCCAAACGAAGGTTGCTCTTATTCGAAGCATCTGCTAGAAAGATGATAAGAGCTAGGAGGGGAACGTCGATGATTAGGGACCAATCAAAGGAGAAAGTGAAACGGTTAGAGAGCAAAAGGGTTGATGAGGCGTTTCAGAAGACGGTGGAGGATGGCCTCAGGTGTGGTCCGGTAATAAGTAGCGCTGTGCTAGACATGGTGAAAAAGGTCTACTTTCCGCTAGGAGTTGACCAGCCGCAGATTCAGCCCGGAAAAGTCTGTATCACTGCGGTGTCAAGTGAGGAGCCTCCAGGAAAGCCGCTTAACGAATGTACGATGAAGCCAGTCGTTTTGACACTGTTTGGAGACGAAGACGACGTCTTGCGGAGAGAAGAGGGGGTAATCGCGCTTAGACGAACGCAAATTAAGCGGATGGCAGAGGAAGCCGTGGATCAAGGCGCATATCTTACACTTGAGGACCTAGCCTATCGCCTGCTCAATTGCGGCATGAGAACCCTGAACCGTGACCTCAAAGCGTTGCGGGCACAAGAAGTGCCGATTCCTCTGCGAGGAGCCATGAAAGACATAGGGCGGTCCATAACACACCGCAAACAGATCATAGAGGCTCACCTCAGGGGACAGACCTATACACAGATATCGCGTAACTTCCACCACTCTGAAGGAGCGATTAGAAACTACCTTGTGACGTATACTCGCGTTGCTCTCCTATCTCGCAAGGGCACGACGGTAGAGGACATTGCGTATCTAGTGCAGATATCCGCAAGCTTGGTTATGGAATACCAAAAATTGCTTCACAACTATCTTTCACACCCCGACTATGGCTCCCGCGTAGAGGAGATGATGGCCGACCTTGAGGCTAGGCTACAGCAGCCTAAGCCTAAAAAAGGGGGCCCGAGATGAAGCGAGATATTGTTAAAAGTGCGTATGCTCCTCTGCTTAGTAAGACCCTTACAACGGCAATTAAGACCTACCTGACGAATAGCATTATGCTTGTCGGCCCCGCAATCATTGAGCTGATCACCGACAACGTAGTAAAGATCTGTGAGTCGCACTACGTGGACAAAGATCGTCTGAAGGCCGGTCAAATGTTGTGGTATGCAGTAGATATTAATGACCCGCCATGTAAGGGCAAGACCATGGCGAGGACGAAGCTTAAGCCCATCGTACTGACGGTGATCGCGCCGGAGGATGTAGAGCGTGTCCTTGAGAAGAAGCCTATGACATTCATTAATCAAAAAAGGATGGCGCGGGTGTGTGCCGAAGCACATGCGCAGGGAGCCGTGCTAGCAGAAGCCGATGTATCCATGATCTATGGATACCATTACAGCTGGGTCAGTCAGCTCTTATGCCGGGAAGAATCTGAAACCAAGGTGATGGTTCCCCGTCGGGGCAACATTCATGACATGGGGAGTACACTCTCACACAAAAGACTTATCATCTACAAGCACTTTGTAGATCACATGCAGACCCCAGAGATTGCCCGCGTGACGAATCACTCAGCATCAAGTGTAGACAGGTACATCAAAGATTTTCAGAGGGTCAGGCACTGCCTAGTTTTTCATAGAATGGGGCTGCTAGAGATTGTGATGGCTACAGGCTTAAGTCTCCGACTGGTGAAGGAGTATATAGCGATAATTCACGAACTTGAACCACACTTGGAAAGCACATCAGGAAACTAGAGAACGATCTAAGGCTTGGCAACAAGAAAGAAGCAGCGCATACCTTAGGAAAACGCCGTAAGAGCGTGAAACCAGAGCGTCATTTGGCGCAACTATGAGCTTTGAGCGGTGAGCCGGGGCAATCATGAATCAGGAATCGTGAATCGTGAACTGAGGGCACTCAGCGGTCAGCACGCAGCTATCAGCGGGATTAGGCGTTAGAAGGCTGCCGCCCTTCGCTTGTCGCCGGCGGCTGGCGGCTGGCGGCTGGCGGCTGATAGCTTGAGCAGCGCGCACATCTGTGGTAACTTATAGACAGGCGAAATATTCTTAAAAGGGAGAGTGGCACGGGTGATTACTAGGCGCATAGACATGCTGGTCACGGAACACGCCGAGCGTTTTGGCGGCAAGGGAATCCTGCGCAACACGCATTTTCTGCACCAGAATGACGCTTACGGGGCAGGTAGGTTGTTCTCAAGAAGCGCGCTGGCTCCGGGCTGTTCCGTCGGCTGGCACAAGCATGAAGGCGAGTGCGAAGTCTACTTTGTCCTATCCGGCATAGCTAAGGTCAGCGACAACGGCCAAGAGCAGATTCTCTATCCCGGCGACGCTTTGCTTACCAAGAACGGCGAGTCGCACTTTATCGAAAACGCCGGCGACGAAGACCTAGAGTATATCGCCCTAATCTTGTACGACAAAACAAGCGCTTAATTCGCCCACGCAAAAATCAGCTAGGCCCCGGCCTAGCTGATTTTTTGCCAAGCAAAAGGGACAGCGCCTACATCCCAAGATAGCGCCGTAGAGCCTGCCAAATCTCCTCTTGCAGGTCTAGCTCCGCAACTTCGCCGCATTTTTCGCCTAGGCGTTGTTTGGCGATTGTGCGTATCTGGTGAGCTAAAACCAGAGAGTCTTTAGGCAGGCCTGTTGCCTCCATGTTGAGCAATACCTCTGTCGGGTAGACGCGCCGTCCCGGTCGCGCCGAGGAGAGGGGCAGCACCGTGAGGGTCGGTAGCACCTGATTAGCCTCTTCGGAGGAAACTACGAGCACGGGTCGGTGTCAGGCTTGCTCGGCGCCTAGGCTTGGGTTCAAATCGGCCCAAAAAATCGACCAACGATAAACTACCACTGCGGCATCCTCTTCGCAGTTTCAGCGTCAGCATGTTGGAATGCCCTGTCCGTATCCCCTAAGTCCCACATAAATTCTGGGTCTTTAGCCGCCTCGGCCATAGTCTTGCGGAAACTCTCTCGCTCAAAATCTGTCACGTACTTCTCCACGGCTTCCCGTACCACCGCGTTAACCGATGTGACGCGCTCTGTTTCAACCAAGGTTCTTAGCCTGTTAAGCAGACTCTCGGGCAGAGCAAAGGTTGCTTTTTTGAGTTTGCTTGAAAGCACCACCGCAAATCCCTCCCCTACTCTCATCTCCTCCGCTTGGGTTACTCGACTATCTTAAATAGCTTGGGCCCGACGCCGCAAATCGCGCACTTGTCCGGCTGCACTAGTTCAATATTGCCGCACACGGAACAGAGGTAGAAGGTGTACTCCTTAGGCGTATCGTATTCTGCCAAGAGCTTAGCGTAAAGCTCAGCGTGCACTTTCTCAGCCTGCATAGCATACGAGAACGACCGCGCCGCAGCCTTTTCGCCGTGCGCCTCGGCGTTAGCTAGCATGGGTGGGTACATGCTCGTGAACTCCTCAGTCTCCCCGCGTACGCCCTCAGCTAAGTTCTCCTTAGTCGACCGCACGCCGTCAAGTGCCTTAAAGTGCGCCAGAGCATGAATTGTCTCGGCTTCGGCCGCCGCGCGAAACATCTTGGCGGCGTTTCTGTTCCCCTCGGCCTCAGCTTTAGCGGCAAAAGCAAGATACTTGCGGTTGGCCTGCGCTTCACCCGCAAATGCTTCTTTGAGGTCGAGCTTAGTCTTCTCGTTCATGGCTAATTCCTCCTACGCAATAAATGATACTGCATAATCCTACCACCTAGTAGGGGAGGAGTCAAGTTGAGCTGAAGCGGACCCTAGAGTTCAAAAGCGGCCTAGGGAGTTTTCAATTTGCACTATGCGTTAATAGGCGGTAAAATAAGCGCAATAGGGCATGCATGCTTGGAGGTGCGCCATGAGATACAAAGTGAATCTAAAGAAGACCGAAGAGGGGTATTCTGTCTGGGTTCCGGGACTACCTGGCTGCTGGTCACAAGGTAATACAGAGGCGGAGGCACTTGAGAACGTTAAGGATGCCATAGAGTCATATTTGGAGACAGTGGATCTACTGACGAAAGACAAAGATTGCCGGTACGTAGAAGTAGCAAATGTCTAAATTACCGGGGGTCAACCATCGCCAGGCTGTTAAAGCTTTTCAGAAGGCGGGATTTTGGATTGCGCGTGAAGGCAAGCACATTACTTTGACTAATGGCGAACGCATCATCACCATCCCCAGAGCAAACCCTGTTCATGCGTTTACCATGGCTGGTATAATAAAGGACGCTGGACTTACCATAGAGCAGTTCAAAAACTTGTTATAACGCAAGGTCCTCATCCTTTGGATGAGGGCCGAATTTTGTGTGGAAGTGGCGAGGGCCGCTGGTCCACTGCACGGGTCTGCGAGATTTCTCCACAATATCTAGTGCTCCTCCTCCCCCTATGCTACAATATATAGCACACGGCAATTCTAGCTCAGGCAAGGAGGGGTACTATGACCGACACTACACCACTACTTAAGCGCTACTACACGACGGCCCTCGCGGGCGCGCACGACAAAACGGTCTACGATTTGTTTGAGTGGTCGACGCGCGATGTATTGTTAAAAGACCATAAGACCGGCAAAGTGCTGACGGAGATGCGCGGGCTGCTGTTCCCCGTGCACTATTCGCAGAACGCCGTGGATATTATTGCCTCGAAGTATTTTCGCAAAGCCGGTGTAGGTAGCGAAGCGGGGCACGAGACTTCCCTGCGTCAGGTAGTGCACCGCATGGTGGCGTTTTGGGCGGCGGCACTAGTTGCCGAAGGCGTCATAGCCGAGGGCGAGGAGCGGCAGGTCTTCTATGACGAAGTGGCTTACGGCCTGTTAAACCAGATGTTTGCCCCAAACTCGCCGCAGTGGTTTAACACCGGGCTCGCTTTAGCCTACGGCATTACCGGTAACCCTAACGACCTATTCTACTATGACCCCGCGCAGCAAAAGGTCGTGGCGTCTTTAGATAACTACACGCGCACGCAGGCTTCGGCGTGCTTTATTTTGTCTATCGAGGACAAGCTGCTCGGCAAGAACTCCATCTCCGAGCACTATGTCACCGAGACGAAGCTCTTTAAAGGCGGCTCGGGCACGGGGACAAACTTTTCGCCGCTGAGGGCCATCGGGGAGAGGCTCTCGGGGGGTGGGGTATCGTCAGGTCTGATGAGCTTTCTTAAAGGGTTAGACCGCAATGCCGGCGGCATTAAGTCCGGAGGCACGACGCGGCGCGCCGCTAAGATGGTCTGCCTAGATATAGACCACCCCGAAATCGAGGACTTTATAGTCTGGAAGGCACGCGAGGAAGACAAGGTGCAGGCGCTAGCCAAAATGGGTTACTCCGCCGATATCGACGGCGAGGCCTACGAGACAGTCTCCGGCCAGAACTCTAACAACTCCGTCCGGCTGACGGACGAGTTTATGCAAAAGGTCTTGCGCCTTGCCGAAGACCCGGCGCAGACGGTGTTACTTAAGGGGCGAGTGGATGCAAGCGTAGACCGAGAAGTTTCGGTTGCGCACCTTTGGGAGCTCTTTAACCGCTCGGCGTGGCGTGTGGCCGACCCGGCGCCGCAGTACACAGACACGTTTAACGCCTGGCATACCTGCCCGGCAGGCGAAGACGGCGAACTTAATGCGCCGCACAACCGGCTAAACTCCACTAACCCCTGCGGCGAATACGCCTTTCTCGACGACACGAGCTGTAACCTGTCTTCTGTCAACTTGTATCGCTTCTATGATGCCGCCACGGGCGCGTTTGACCTTGCCGGCTTTCGCCATATGATTGCCTTAAACCAACTGGTGCTAGAGGCCTCGATTATCTGGGGGCAGTTCCCCACCGAGGACATCGCGCGGCGCACGCATATGTTTCGCGCCACGGGCCTAGGCGTCGCTAACTTAGCCTCGCTCCTGATGGCGCTTGGGCTGCCGTACGACTCGCCGGCGGCGCGCAATCTAAGCGCTGCCCTGATGGGTATTATTACGGGTGAGAGCTACAGGGTATCGGCGCTCATGGCCCGCGCTGTGGGGCCGTTTGAGAAGTTTGCGCTGAACAAAGACAGCATGCTGCGCGTTCTCCGCAACCACGCCCGCGTGGCCGGCGCACTAGACGATGAGTATGAAAATCTACACTATGCGCCGCTTAAAGTCGACCATGACGAACTTACGTCTGCGGGACACGCCGAAATCTCCGGCGCGCTTAAGGAGTGCTGGCGCGAGGCGCTTTACCTGGGCGCACGGCACGGCTACCGCCATGCGCAGGTCTCGGTGGTCGCCCCAACCGGCACCATCTCCTTTGCCATGGACTGTGCGGCTACGTCAATCGAGCCCTTCTTCTCGCACGTCGTCTATAAGAAGCTAGTCGGCGGTGGGATGATGACGCTGGTTAATCCGGTAATTGGCGTGGCGCTACAAAAGCTTGGCTACACACCCGAGCAAACTGCCGACATCCTAGCCTATATCGGGCGTCAAGTCGACGGCCGGCTGGCGGATGGTAAAATTGAGGGCGCGCCGCACTTAAAAGAAGAGCATTTGGCCGTCTTTGACACGGCTAACCAGAACGGCAGCGGTACGCGCTACATAGCGCCGCGCGGGCATGTCGAGATGGTGGCGGCACTCTCGCCGCTCGTCTCGGGCGCCATTTCCAAAACAGTGAACCTGCCGCATGAAGCGACAGTTGACGACTTTAAGGCCGTGCACATACTGGCTTGGCAGCTTGGCGTCAAAGGCATAACGCTGTACCGCGACGGCTCAAAAACGGCCCAGCCGTTAAACACCCGGCTAGACCAAGTAAGAAGCGAAGCCGACCTCGCAGCGCTAACTTATGACGCGTTGCTGGCCTATGCGCGCACGGCACAGGACAAGCTGCAGATGACGGCAACTGCCGGTCAGGCCTCGCAGCGGGAGAAGCTCACCGGCATTAGGTCGGGGCGCACCCATGCCGCGCAAATCGAGGATGTAAAGCTCTACATAACCGTAAACCGTAACCACGAGGGTCGCATAGCCGAGATTTACATGACCACCGACCGCGAGGGGAGCCTAATTACGGGCCTGCTCAATTCGTTGTCTAAGACTATTTCGGTAATGCTGCAGTACAACATCCCCGGCGAGAACATAGCGCGCATGCTGCGAGGGCAGAAGTACGAGCCGCACGGCTTAGTCTCGCGGCACCCCTACATTAAGTTTGCGAGCTCGATTTCCGACCTAATCTCCAAAGTGATAGAAATTGAGCTCGGCGACTTTTCACGCGTACAAGTAAAGCCAGAGGCTTTTCCTCTGGCTACGACAACGCTGTATGACTCGCCTCTGGCGGCTACTGCGGACATGATTACTGAAGCGAAGGCGAACGGCATTAAGCTATATCACGCCACGTGCCACCATTGCTCTAGCTTCCGTATGGTGTTAAACGGCACCTGCAAAGTGTGCTTAGACTGCGGCAGCACCACGGGCTGCTCTTAGCGCTTTAGTGCCGATGTGCGGCAGGGGAGAGAATACGGCTTAATTCTAGGCTTTGACGCGTCCGATGGACGCGTTTTGTCTGCAGCACAAAGCTCTCGAGCGAGGCGGCGACGACCGGCGGGAAGGGGCTGCCGTCGCTCTCGATGCTGATAAACGGCAAGTGCGGGTGCTTAGCCATAATCGTGCGGGTGAGTTCCGCGTCATGCGTGATGCGCGGCTTCTCTACGTCTATCGTCTGCTTGACCATAGCTTCGGCAATGCGTGCCGGCATACAGCCAAAGGGGCCGATGGAGATTACGCCGTCTACGCGGTCGCAAATGTCGTTTAAGGCGCAGGCAAGGGTTAGGATGGCTTCGCCGGTTAGTTCGGGGTTAATGAGGTCGGCGACGCTTTCTACGAGGTGCTTGATGTCTAGCAAGTGGTAATCGTACAGGCCGGACTGCACGAAGATATCCTTAATCTTCTTCTCGTAATGCTCCATGACGTAGGCCTTGCCGCTGCAAGCTATGCGCTTTAGCAGGCTCGTCTTCCCGCGCAGACCGTGTTTGGCGAGGTAGTTAGTGTAGTACACCCACTCCGCAATCGGGGCCATCAAAGCTACCACGCCTTTGGCGGCTAGGTCTTCTACTAGGTAGCGTTGCGAAAAAGCATCGCGGCGCACGTAAATCTCGCCGATAATAGCGACCTTTGGCGCTGTGGCAAACGGCGTGTGGAGTGGAATATCCTTAAGCCGGGCGACGGACGCGGCCATGGTCTGCTTGATGCCAGCCCAGTCTAGGGTGGCGATTGCTTTTTCGAGCATCGCCTCGACTTCGGTCAGCACGGCTTCCGCCTGTGCGCGGTTTTTGGCTAGAGTTAAGACAGCCGCACGAATCTCGTCGTAGACGTCGGAAATGGTTGCCGCCCACAGCCCGCGCAAGGTAAAGCCCATGCCTAAGCCGCCGTAGCTGTTCTGGGAAGTGAGGGACATAACGGCGAGATTCTCGATGCGCTGTTTGTCGATGAGGTTGCGCGTAAGCACGCTGTACTGGGCAAAGCGGCAAGAGCCAGCGGTGCTGGGCATAAAGTAGACCGTAAGCTCGTCTTTTTCGCGCTTGTCGAGGTAGTTGTAGAGCGAGCCCATTGTCAGCATCAGCGGTAAGCATTCTTTGCAGGTCGAATACTCCTTGCCGCGCTGCAGGTCGGCGTCGCCCGGGGGAGGGAGGGGGATGGCGTTAATTCCGGCATAGCGGAAGGTTGCCGCCATCAGGCGCGCCCCAAACTCACCCATCGATGGGATCAGCAGGCGTACGCGCTTGTGCTCGAGCGGAACCTCCTCGCCCTGCGACGTGCGGTAGCGGCGCCCCTGTCGCCCGAGCAGCACTTCTGCGGGGTTAAAGGCAGGCCTCGCCACCTTGGTTTCCTTGAGTTTGGCCTTATGCATATATCCCTGCGCTATATCTAGAAATGCTTCAATGCGCGTGTCGATTCCTGCGTCCGCCGTGTGGCTGTCGAGCTCAAGCGTTAACGAAGGCTTGTCGCCCATCTCGTCGCGGAAGAAGTTGAGCACAAAGGAATCCGGCCCGCAGCTAAAGTTCGTGATAAAGCAACCAAAGACATGCGGCAGGTCCTTGATTTGACGCGCGGCCTTAAGAATTGTCTGGCCGGCCGCCCAATGCATGCTAGCGACGGCAGGCTCACGGTCGGTGTCGAGGCAGTCAAGCGGCAGTGTGAGGATGCCGCGCGAGGCGAACTTGCCGGGGATACCCATGTTGGCCATGGCGCCGAGTGCGTTGTAGGCGCGGCCAAAGAGCACCACTGTAGGTCGGTCAAGTTCCTGTGCCCGTGCGAGCGCTGCCTGACCCATGCGCTTAAGCTCGTCCATGCACTCATTTTGCGCGTGGAGCGCCGCGAAAAAGGCTTCCCGCGCCGCACGTTCGGAGACACCTAGTTCTTTGCCTACTTTGAGGAAAGCCGCCTCTGCCTCGCTGTAGGAGTGGGGCATATTAAGCACCGGTGTTAGCAAGCGAATGCCCTTCAGTTCACTTTGAAAGGTGCGACGCAGCACATAGGGCTCGCCTTGAATCAGCGGGCAGGTAGTGTTAGGGAAAGCCCCGTTAGCCACAGGCGTCGCGCGTACATGTGGCAACAAGATGTAATCCGGCCGCTTAGCGACTAGGTTCATAAACAGCCCGTGTGCCATATCGACAGGGTAGCAGAAAGGTGCGCGCCGGCGCTCTATACCTGCGGCGTCTAACTCATCCCCGAGCACGATGCTAAAGCCCAAAGCTGTGACAAAGGCATGGTACAGCGGGTACAGGTTGTTAGTCATCAGGGCGGTGCTTATGCCTACGGTTTTGCCGTTTGCCTGCGCGGGCTGAAGCGGTCGGTTATAGATAAGCGCTTCCCGCGCTGCTACCAGGTCTAGTGACGCCACGTCGTGGTGTTGCTTAAAGCGCTCGTTGTAGTACTTGTTGCAGGCGCCGCCAAAGGGGAAGGTCTGTCCGTTGACGATGATTTGTGCAATCTTACATTTGCGATCGCAGCGTGTTGCCCCGCCGTGGCAGACAAATGCGCGCCCGTAGTCGACCTCGCGCTTAGCTAGCTCGTCTAGTGAGAAATCCCCCGGCGCAAGCGTCTTGGCGTTAAGTTTAGCTTGCACTTCGAGAGCGACGCCAAAGGCACCCATAAGCCCGGGGTCGGGCGGCACCACAATACGGCGCTTAGTGAGCGCGGCCATGGCTAGCGGCACGGCGCGGTTGTAGCACACGCCGCCCTGCATAAAGACTTTGTTGCCTACCTTGCGACTGCCTTTAACGCGGTTAAGATAGTTTAGGCCAATGGCGTACACCAGCCCGGCCGCTATATCGTCGTGGGAGATGCCCTCTTGGATGGCAGTCTTTATGTCGCTGCCGATAAAGGCGGCGCACTGGTCGTTAAAGTTCGGCGGCTTGCGTCCCCTCTCTGCGTAGGCGGCAATGTCCTCCGTCGCGATAGAAAGCGACTCGCGCGCAGCTTCCTCCAGGAAGGAACCGGTGCCCGCCGAGCAGGCTTCGTTCATGGCGTAGTCAGCGGGTACGCCGCTTACGGTGTAGGTATACTTGGCGTCTTGCCCGCCGATTTCAAAGATGGTGTCGACCTCTGGGTCAAAGTACACGGCGGCGGTGTTATGGGCGATAATTTCATTAACTATGCCCTGTGTGTCAGCGTGGAGCCCAACAAGCTGTCTGCCCGAGCCGGTAACGCCCAGGCCAACGATGGTAATCTCCGCCGGCACTTGGCTTAGCAGGCTACGGTAGCACTCGCGCGAAGCGGCGACGGGGTCTCCGTTAGTTCGCAGGTAAGCGCCTGCCACTATCGCCTGGTCGCGTGCGCGCATTAGCACTGCCTTAGTAGTAGTAGACCCTGCGTCTACTCCCAAGATATACGCTTGCCCTGCCTCTGCTTGTCCCCAAGCGTGCTCCTTAAAGGTCACATATTCGGCGTAGTCTGCGAGCGGTGCCAGAAACTCAAATGCCGATGCCCCTGCCACAAACAGGTCTTCCGCCGTAGCTATGCTGACGCCGTTATCGACAGCCCACAGCGCTGCGCCAAGGGCTTCCAGTACCTCGCCGTATTCTGGTGTAGATGCGGTAAAGCCGTCACTTCTTAAGTAGTTCATTACAGCTTGGTTGTTGGCCGTGCCTCCCGCGACGAGTACGTGCTTGGCTCCGGCACTCTTTAGCAGCTCGGTAATCTTTGTTGCGACCATGCGGCACAAGCCGGCCACGACGCGCTCTTTAGACGTGCCCTTGTTTAGGGCGTGGGTGCAGTCGCTCTTGCTAAAGACCGAGCAGCGCGCCGAAATCTTGTAGGGCGCGTCGTGTCCTGTTGCCGCAAGCTGTAGGGCTTCGTTTGGATTTAGGTTCATGCGGCGAATCTGCTGTAGAAAGAATTCTCCCGTGCCGGAAGCACATTTGTTTCCTGTATGTACGGCGACTACTCTTAGTTCTTTGTCTAACTCGTAAGCGATGACGTTCTCGCCACCGGCGCTGACTATGGCGTCTGCCGCAGGGATTCTGTTCTTGAGATAGGCGAGTGCGTGCTCGGTGGCCTCAAGCTCCGATAGGCTAGGCAGGCGTACCTGCTCCTTAAGCTTGTGGCCGGTTACCGCCAGACGCGACTCTGGTGTCACGAGACCTGCAAGGAGTTCACGCAACGTTCTGCTAGCGTTGCCGTTATGCGGTCTAATATAATGGTGGAGGGGGGTGAACCTTCCGTCGTCACTTTCTCCTACTACTACCTTAATGTTAGCAGCACCAAGACATATTCCCAATACATGGTGCTTTTGCAAACAGGTCACCTCTCTTTCTAGAATACCTCTGCTGTCTATGATAGGTTAATCATCGGGCTTGTCAAGTGAAAGGTGTGCACGAGTTTATGGTTAGACTTGCGAACGATTGGGACGAGCTGTTGCGTGATGAATTTGCGAAGGACTATTATCTGCGCCTTAGGTCTTTTCTTAAGCAGGAATACGCCCGGGGCGATGTTTACCCGCAGGCGCAAGATATTTACGCCGCGCTACGGGCGACTCCTTACGAAAAGACTAAAGTCGTACTCCTCGGTCAGGACCCATACCACGGTCCCGGCCAAGCACACGGCTTTGCGTTTTCTGTGCCTAAGGGGGTGCCTCTACCTCCTAGCCTGCGCAATATCCTGCAGGAGCTGCAGGCAGATTTGCGCTGCGAGCCGCGTTCGCACGGCTGCTTGGAAGACTGGGCTAGGCAAGGGGTGCTATTACTTAACGCCGTACTCACCGTGCGCGCAAGCGCTCCCACTGTGCATGCGAGGCAAGGCTGGGAGCAGTTTACCGACCGCGTGGTAGAGCTGTTAAACGCAAAGGCAGTGCCGGTGGTCTTTCTCCTGTGGGGGAGCTACGCGCAGTCAAAGGGCAGCTTGGTCACCGACCCTCGTCATCTAGTTCTCAAGGCACCGCACCCAAGTCCCCTCTCCGCGCACCGTGGCTTTTTTGGTTGCCGCCACTTCTCGCGCGCTAACGCCTTCCTGCAGCAGACCGGCCAAACCCCCATCAACTGGTGAAAACAAACGAAAAACAAAAGGGACGGTTCTTCTTGTTTCGAGAACCGTCCTTCTTGTCTTCTCGTATAGCGTCGATGTGTCTTGCGAAGCAAAAAGCTCCGTCCCTTTTGCTTCTTAACTCAGTAGGCGTTTTCTGGTGGCCATGGTGCGCTTCCAGGCGTGCATAGCGAGTGAGGCGGCGATGACGCCGTAAGCTACGAAGGCTCTAAAGAACTCTCCAAGCTGTGCGTCGCCGAGCAGAGCTTTACCTGCCTGTGGTGAAACCAAGAACATGGTGTGAAACAGCACCATGCCAATTAGCGCTTGGCCAACCGTAGCACGCGAAACGCTAGCGCCGCCGATAAGGAGCGCGGCAATCGCAAACATGCCTACCGCCTCATGTGCCCCGTATGTGCGCAGGTTGCCTAAGTTCTGTAGCATTAGGAGCTGTCCCCAAGCGGCAATCACGGTCGAGATAGTCATGGCAATGATGCGTGTGCGGTCTACGTTTATACCGGAGACCTTGGCGATGTGCTGGTCTTGACCCACGGCCCTAAAATCTTGGCCAATCTTGGTGGTGATGATAAAGAGGTTAAAGATGGCAACAAGTGCAACCAGTGCGAATGTAGCTACGGGCACCGTTACCATATTGAGCAGCGAATCGGTAGTCATAATCCAGCCTGAAACTGCGGCGATGGCCACTGCCGCTATAAGTCCCAGCTTGATGCCGCTGCGACGTGCTTGCGCCGGACCGGTCGTTTGTTTGGCAAGCAACTTGCTGCCGTAATAGAGTAGCATAAGCGCGGCCGAGGCCAGCCCTGTTATAGGTAGTGAAACGGACCACAGGTTGTCTATGGCTCGACTCACAATGGCTAGATCCACCGTGTCCTTGACCCCGACCCCAGTGCCTAGGAGAATTTCCGGGTTAACGATAGGTATAACCGCACTGCCGACCATTACCATAAGCAAGAGCATGTAGAGGCCGCTGGCGAACATACCGGTGATCATGCTGGTAATCATCTCTTGTCCGCGTGTTTTGTTTAGGAGCTTACCAATTAGAATACCAAACAGCACTGCCATGGGTATGGATAATACCGCAGCTAACGCCACGCCGGGCACGCCGCCAATACCCCAGTGCACTACCATCAGGATGGCTAATTGCCCGGCCATAGCACCGAGCGTAATGGCGAAGTTAAGCCCCATTCCTGCCATAACAGGTATTAACAGAGCTAATATCAGCACGCCGTTTCTGGATATGCGGTGAATCAGGTCGCTGATGACAAATGTCAGTGGAAGGCCAGAGACCCATAGCCCTAGGGCGCAGATTATCAGGAAGAGGGTGGTCACCATATTGTCGAGCAAGAACTGCTTCAGGGTGCTGTGCAGGCCTTGCGGGGGAGCAGACTTAACAGCAGGTGTTGCTATCGGTTGTGTTGACATTAGTCACCTCCGCCCACTTGGGCCAACGCGTAAAGAATAATCCCGTTGGAGACAATGATGCGGGTAATTTCTGCTACGCCCCCGATGCCGCCTACGATAATCTTGCCTGCGACAGGCAGGGCGATGACCAGTAAGGCTTGCATCAAGATGGCACCCACGATTACGTTACTGATACTGGCTCTGCGCACGCTGGCACCTCCAATGAGAATTGCAGCTACCGCCGCGAATCCCATAAACATAGGTGCCTCGTATAGCTGGATAAAGCCAAAGCTCTGCGAAAACACCACAATGCCGATGGCGCCAATCACGGTCGACAAGACGGCACCTAGGATGCGGTACCTGTCCACATTAAGGCCACTTGCTTCGGCAAACTGACGACTGTCTCCGACCGCCTTCATGGCGAGACCTGTTTTGCTACGCATAAACAGCCAAACGATGCCGCAGGGTATGAGGAAGGCTAGGATAAGCCCGGTGGGGATGACAAATCCGCCCACGCTAAAGTCCCAAAACCCGTCGAGGACTCCCTGGAAAAAGTCGGCGACGGTAATGGTGACGCGCAGTCCGCGGCCAATCGGCCAACGAAGAACGGGGCTACGGTAAGGAAGCAATGTCCACCCTATGTTCATCAAAGAAACAAAGGAAAAGCCTACATAGGTGGCGACCATCATCTCGGAGCCCTTAACTTTGTTTAACAGCCAGCCGTACGCCGCGCCTACGACGATAGCGAGTGGAGTACTCGTAAGCATAGCCACGAAAATGGCGGTGAAGCCGGTTAGGTTCCACTCAACTGCCAAGAGCAAGCCAATTAACCCGGCTAATATACCAAGCGGCAGCCCAAAGTTAGGCCCGATACCGCTGACGATAGCTGGCAGCATCGCCAGGACAAACAAGCCATTAATCAGCGTTCGCGTCATAACGGCGCCAAGCAGCGGGACCAACGGGATGCGATACGCGGCTGCCAGGACTATAAGCAGGGCCAGAAAGGCCATGATGATGATGCGCGGCAGGCCTACTTCTTTGACTATAGTTCTTAATTTCTCCATGTGCTAAGCCTCCTTGCCGCGATACTTGTAGTAGTCGCCGGCCATCATCAGGCCGAAATCAACGTCACTGTCGGTCGGCGCAAGTATCCCTTCGATTTTGCCGTGGCACACAATGGCGATTCTGTCGCAGATGGAACGGAGCTCCGCTAGTTCGCTAGACGTCATAATTATAGTCATGCCTAGTTCCTTGTTTAACTTAACCAAAGTGTCCATAACCAGCTTCTTAGCGCCGACGTCAATCCCGCGGGTTGGCTCAGATACTAACAGTATCGTGGGGTCTAGCGCTAGTGCGCGCGCGACGCAAACCTTTTGCTGGTTGCCGCCGCTTAGGCGGCGCGTAAGCTGAGTGGGCCCGGTACAGCGAATATCTAGGGTTTTAATCATCTTCAAGGCGTGCACCCGGATTTTGCGGGAATTGACTTGGCTGATGGGTCCAAGCTTCCACAGGAAGCTTTCGCGCATCTGCATAGCTGTAAAGGCAATGTTGGTTTCAATAGAAGAATCAAGCAGCAGGCCCACGCCGCGACGGTCCTCCGACACAAAGGCTAGGCCAGCGGCATAGGCCCCGCGTGTGTCGTTAAGTGCAAGCTTTTTGCCTCGTATTGTTACCTCGCCGCGCGCGGGGTAAAGCCCCATAATGCCGTTGGCAATGCCGATCTTCCCTTGTCCGCCAAGCCCGCCGATGCCGAGTATTTCGCCTTCACGCACGTCTAGGTCCACGTGTCGCACTTCCTCGCCCGGCATAAGGACCCTGAGGCCGCGAATCGACAAGGCAATCTCTTGACTCCCCTTGGTGCGGTCGCCCTTGTCCACCACGTGCACTTCTCTGCCTACCATAAGCTCTGCTAAGTGAAAAGTATTTGTCTCCTTAGGCAGGAGTGTGCGCACATGCTCCCCGTCGCGGAGAATCGTAATCTGGTCGGCTACCGACATAACTTCGTCTAACCTATGTGTAATAAACAAAATGGCAATGCCCGAGTTAGCGATGGCGCGCATAACGTCCAGTAGTTTTGCGGCCTCACTCTCTGTCAGTACAGCTGTAGGCTCGTCAAATACTAGGACCTTAATATTAGTCTTGTCGATCTCGCGTGCTATTTCTACAAACTGCATATAGCCAACCGGCAAGCCGGCAACTTTTACCCATTCGTCTATGTTTAACCCGACTCGGTCTAAAGACTGCCGCGCCTCCTTGTTCATTTTGGCCATATCGAGGCTCTTAAGCGCAGGTCCCCCGATGCGGCTAATTAGGTTGTGGCGTGTATGTTCGCGATTGATCTTAATATTTTCCGTAATGGTGAACCCAGGGATTAGCATAAACTCCTG
>Ga0208243_1000376_pt1 | contig 26881 bp, 27 predicted proteins | sample Subbio2Aug_QV12A_FD_184826 | JGI IMG/M metagenome (GOLD analysis project Ga0208243, IMG submission 184826) | Serpentinite rock and fluid subsurface biosphere microbial communities from McLaughlin Reserve, California, USA - CR12Aug_QV12A (SPAdes) | ecosystem: Environmental > Terrestrial > Deep... | reverse complement strand
CGACCGGCCCACCACCACGGCGTTCAGGCCCGCCAGCTTCCCATGATGGTCCCGCAGCATCATCAGGCACCCAAGCGGCGTGCAGGGCACCATCGACTTCTGCCCCGTCCCCAGCAGGCCCACGTTCGAAATATGGAATCCGTCCACATCCTTCGCCGGGTCGATCCGGTTGATCACCAGCTCGCTGTTCAGATGACCCGGCAGCGGCAGTTGCACCAGAATGCCATGCACAGCCGGGTCAGCATTCAGCTTGTCGACCAGAGCCAGAAGCTCCGCCTCGGACGTTTCCGCCGGCAGCCGATGTTCGAAGGATGCCATTCCGACCTCGATGGTCGAGGCGTGCTTGTTCTTCACATAGACCTTCGACGCCGGGTCCTCGCCGACCAGCACCACCGCGAGGCCGGGGGTCAGCCCGTGTTCATCCTTCAGCCGCGCCACATGCTCGGCGACCTGCGCCCGCACATTCGCCGCAAAGGCCTTGCCGTCGATCACCTTGGCCGTCATCCCCATATCCTCCGTTCAAACCGCCGCCGCGAAGGCCGTGCGGTAGTGTTCCATCTGCAGGCGCGTCGCCAGCACCGCGTTCTTCATCAGGATCGCCACCGTCACCGGCCCGACCCCGCCGGGGACCGGAGTGATCCAGCCCGCCACTTCGGCGCAGCTGGCGAACTCCGCATCGCCTACTGTTTTCCCATCGACCCGGTTGATCCCGATATCGATCAGCGCCGCGCCCGGCTTCAGCATCTCGCCGCGCACGAGGCCGGGTTTCCCCACCGCCACGAAGACCGCATCCGCCGCGCGGGAGTGCACCGCGACCTGCCGGGTCATGTGGTGGCAGACCGTCACCGTCGCGCCGAGGCCCATCATCAGGAAGGCAATGGGCTTGCCCACGATCTCCGAATGGCCGATCACGCAGACATCCAACCCCTCCATCTTCAGGGGCAGCGTCTTCAGGATCTCAACCGCCGCCACGGCCGTGCAGGGGCCCAGTGTCAGGTCGTTGTAGACGATGTTGCCGATGGACGAAGGGTGCATCCCCTCCACGTCCTTCATCGGATGCACCGCCTTCTGCAGCGCCTTCACCGGGATGTGCGACGGCAGCGGCCGCTGGATGATGATCCCGTTCACCCGCGGGTCCGCGTTCAGCCCCGCCAGGACCCCCTGCAACTGCTCCAGGCTGATGCTTTCGGGGTAATTCCGCGCCTCGAAGCCCACACCCGCAGCTTCCGCCGACTTCTGCTGGTTGCGGACATACAATTCCGCCGCAGCCACATCGCCGACCGAGATCGACACCAGCCGCGGCGCCCAGCCAAGGGCCGTTAACCGCGCCGCCTCGGCCCTCGTCTCGTCACGCATCCGGGCCGCGATGGCCTTGCCGTCGATCAATGTGGCAGTCATCGCGCCCCTGCTTTCATCCTTTTCGCAGACTGTCCGGCCCGAGCCTGCTTTCCTCCCGGGCGATGGACCAGTCGATCAGCCGCCGCCAGAGCTTTTCCACCAGGTCGGGCGGCAGCCCGTAAACCTCGGCGTGCCGGCGCACATTGCCGACCACTTCCTCCACCCGTGACCCGATCCGCGCCGGCAGGTCGACCTGCGCCTTGATCTCGGCCGCCCGGTCGATGTAGCCCGCCCGTTCCGCGAACAGCCGGACGAGGTCTTCGTCCAGCCGGTCGATCTCGGCCCGGATCTCGGCCATCGTGGTGCAGTCGGCGGGCTTTCGCATCGTCATCTCCTTCGGCGAGGCCCCCCCGAGATAAGGGGAAGCCCCGCGAAGGGCAATGCGGCGCCTTAGAACAGGCCCTCGACATGGCCCTGGTCGTTCAGGCGGATCACTTCGGCCGACGGGACCTTGGGCAGGCCCGGCATGGTCATGATCTCACCGCAGATCACCACGATGAAGCCCGCCCCAGCCGAGAGCCGCACTTCGCGAACCGGGACCGAATGCCCGGTCGGCGCGCCACGGACGTTCGGGTCGGTGGTGAAGCTGTACTGGGTCTTCGCCATGCAGATCGGCAGGTTGCCATAGCCCGCCGCTTCCCAAGCCTTCAGCTGGTCGCGGATCGACTTGTCGGCCAGCACCTCGTCAGCGTGGTAGATGCGCTTGGCGATGGTCTCGACCTTCTGGAACAGCGGCATCTCGTCGGGGTAGAGCGGCGAGAAGTTCGACGCACCCGATTCCGCCAGTTGGACGACTTTCTTCGCCAGGTCCTCAATCCCCGCGCTGCCGTTGGCCCAGTGCTTGCACAGGATTGCCTCGGCACCCTGTTCGGCGACATAGGCCTTCACCGCGGCGACTTCGGCATCGGTGTCGCTGTAGAAGTGGTTGATCGCCACGACCACGGGCACGCCGAAGGATTTGACGTTGGCGATGTGGCGGCCAAGGTTCGGGCAGCCTTTCTTGACGGCGTCCACGTTCTCGGCCCCGAGGTCGGCCTTGGCGACGCCGCCGTTCATCTTCATCGCGCGGACGGTGGCGACGATGACGGCAGCGGAGGGCTTGAGGCCCGCCTTGCGGCACTTGATGTCAAAGAACTTCTCGGCCCCGAGGTCAGCGCCGAAGCCCGCTTCGGTCACGACATACTCGCCCAGCTTCAGCGCGGTCTTGGTCGCGATGACCGAGTTGCAGCCGTGGGCGATGTTGGCGAAGGGGCCGCCATGGACGAAGGCCGGGTTGTTCTCCAGCGTCTGCACCAGGTTCGGCTGCATCGCGTCCTTCAGAAGCACCGTCATCGCGCCGTCGGCCTTGATGTCGCGGCAGTAGACCGGCTTCTTCTCGCGGGTATAGGCGACGACGATATCGCCCAGGCGCTTCTGCAGGTCTTCCAGGTCGTTCGAGAGGCACAGGATCGCCATGACTTCGGATGCCACGGTGATGTCAAAGCCGGTCTGGCGCGGGAAGCCGTTCGACACGCCGCCAAGGTTGACGACGATGTCGCGCAGCGCGCGGTCGTTCATGTCCATGACCCGGCGCCACACCACGCGGCGGGCGTCGATGTTCAGCTCGTTGCCCCAGTAGATGTGGTTGTCGATCATCGCCGACAGGAGGTTGTGGGCCGAGGTGATCGCGTGGAAGTCGCCGGTGAAGTGAAGGTTCATCTCCTCCATCGGCACGACCTGCGCCATGCCGCCGCCAGCCGCGCCGCCCTTCATCCCGAAGTTCGGGCCAAGCGAGGCTTCGCGGATGCAGATCACGGCTTTCTTGCCGATCCGGTTCAGACCGTCGCCGAGGCCCACCGTGGTCGTGGTCTTGCCCTCGCCCGCCGGCGTCGGGTTGATCGCGGTGACGAGGACGAGCTTGCCGTCCTTCTTGCCCGCGAGCGACTTGATGAACTCCTGGCTGACCTTGGCCTTGTCGTGGCCGTAGGGCAGGAGGTGCTCCGAGGGGATGCCAAGCTTGGCGCCGATCTCCATGATCGGCTTCTTCTTGGCTTCGCGTGCAATCTCGATGTCGGTCTTGAAGGCCATGTGCGTCTCCCCAATGGGCTTATCTGCGGCAAATTATGCCATTTGCGACGTGATACCGGGCAAGACGCACTTGCCGAAGGCGTTTTGCGACCTAAACACCGCCAAATTCGCCAGCCCGCGTTTCCGATAAGAAACCCACCCACGCGCAAACGAAATTTTCATGGTGTTGAAGAATTTTTCCGCAAGGTTGCGGCGCGTTCCTAGACGCCGGGCTGCCAGCCCCGCTGCGCCGGGACATGGAGCACCACCTCGTCCCCCAGCCGCAACGTCCCTTCCCGCTCGACCCATGCGGTCACGCCGCGCTTGCCCTCGGCCGCGCGCTTGAAGCCCTTGCCCTGTCCGGGCAGCGCCTTCTCGATCGTCACGGCGGGCTCCTGGCAGGGCAGGTTCTCCATGTCGACGACCAGCGTCACACCGTCCGGCCCCTGCAAGCGGCTGGAGGGCGGAAGATGCGTCAGGTCCGGGATGCCCTCCAGGACCAGCGATGCGCCCACCCAGGCATAATCCATCGCCGCCAGACCCATGTCCGCCGCGACCTCGGCCATCTCCTCGGCGCTGACCACGCACAGCTGCCGGACATTGCGGATCTCGGTGTTCCGCGGATGCTGCTTCAGCACCCGGCTGCAGGAGGGCCGCGTCACTCCGGAGTGCACTTCGCCCTCATAGCCCGCGAAACTCAACGGCATCACCTCCAGCGGCACCGAGGTGATGACCAGCTTCTCCACCGGGACGGGCTGGTAGCCCAGCCAGACAACACGAGCCTTGTGGGTGGTGGGGATCAGCGCAGGCATCAGGGTCGCTCCAGGACAAGGAAGACGCGGGTGAACGGAAAAAGGACGCGGCCGTCGGGCAGCGGTGGATAGGCCTCGGCCAGTGCCACATCGTAGGCAGAGACGAAGGCTCGCGCTTCTTCGCGCGACATCCTCTGCAGGAAGGGTCGCATGGCGGTGCTTTCGGTGAACAGGCGGACCGGATGGCCTTCGGCCACCGGATCAAGCATCTGCAGATAATCCGTCGTCCAGGCCCGCACCTCGCCAAGAGGCAACAGAAGTTCGGCGTAATCTCCCGCGTGAAGGACCGGCGAGGCAACATCCGGGAAGCGGCCGGGAAACAGCTGCTCGGCCAGCACCCGCAGCAAACGGTGCGAGGGCGCATCCCCCTGCCGGGGCATCTGCACGGCCAGCACCCCCTTGGGGCGCAGCATCAGCGCCAGCCGCGGCATCAGGACCGCATGGTCCGGCACCCAGTTCAGCGCAGCGTTGGAAAAGATCAGCGCCGGGCGCACCAGCGGCTCCCAGGTGGCGATGTCGGCTTCGATCAGCCGATCATAACGCAGAAGCTCGCCCGCCTTCCCCAGCATCGCAGCCGAGTTATCGACCCCCACCAGCCCACGCCCCGGAAACCGCGCGGCAAGCGCACCCGCCACTGCTCCGTCGCCACAGCCAAGGTCGACGATTTCCCCAGGCGGCAGGCCCGACACCTGCGCCAGAAGGTCCAACGCGGGCCTCAGGCGCAGGTCGCGGAACGCCGCATAACGGGCAGGATCCCAGTCGGTCGGTTCTAGAGCCACTTCTTCCACCGGAACAGAAGGTAGGGCACCAGGGCCGAGATCACCATCAGCCCCAGCGCCATCGGATAGCCCCAGCGCCATTTCAGTTCGGGCATGAGGTCGAAGTTCATCCCGTAGATGCTTGCGATCAGCGTCGGAGGCAGGAAGACGAAGGCCACGACCGAGAAGATCTTGATCACGTCCGACTGGCGGATGTTGATCACACCCAGCGTCGCATCCAGAAGGAAGCGCACCTTCTCGGCCTGCGCCTGCGCCACCTCGCGCAGCGACCGGACGTCTTGAAGCTGCGCCAGCGCGATCGGCATCTGCCGCGATTGCAGGCAGGGCCCGTCTGCGGCCTCGGGCGTAGCCGTCAGGTAGGTCAGCAGCCGCAGGATCGTCGCCAGGCTTTCATTCACCTTGCCGTTCATCGCCTCGGCCCGCCCGATCCGCTGGAGGACCGCCTGCAGCGTCTCGGCCTTCCCCGACGGACGATGCGCCGCGAAGATCGCTTTCGACAGCAGTTCATGCTGGCGCGCTTCTGCTTCCAGGATGTCGGCCAGCCGGTCAACCACCGCTTCAAGCAACCCCATCAAGGCATCAAGCCCGGTCTCCAGCACCGTGTCGTGCCGCGCAGCCCAGTCGGCGAAATAGCTCAGCGACCGCGGATGGTGGTAGTGCACCGTGACCAGCCGGTGCGGCAGGACCGCGAAGGTCACCGGCCCGATCTCGGCGTCCCGCGCCTCGGAGCTGGCGATGACCTGCGCGGTCAGGAACAGGACGCCCTTTTCGCGGTAGATGCGCGAGGAAACCTCGATCTCCTGCATGTCCTCCCGCGTCGGGATGTCGATCCCCAGCGCCGCCTCGACCGCGTCCTCCTCGGCGTTCGTCGGGGCTTCCAGGTCAATCCACAACGCCTCGGTCAGGTGGCGCTGGCCCAGGTCCAGCCGCTCCAGCCTAGCCTGTCGCGTTGCGAACGCCGTGATCATCTGTCGCCTCCGACACCCATGCCCGGGGCAGGTTAGCGGTGGCACCCGGAAAGCAAAAGGCCCCGACGCTGCGGGGCCGTTCCTGTGCTCAAAGCGGCGCCGGTTCCGGCTCGGGTCCGGTCTTCTTCGGGCGCCCCCGCGTCTTCGGGATCGCCGCAACCGACGCGGTTCCCCCGCCAGAGGACGGCTTGTCCGCGCTGTCGTCGCCACCCAGGGGCTCACCCGCGATCACCTTGCGGATCTCGTCGCCGGTCAGGGTCTCGTATTCCAGAAGCCCCTTGGCCAGGCGTTCCCACTCGTCCTGCTTCTCCAGCAGGATGCGGCGGGCGGTCTCGTAGCCCTCGTCGATGAACCGCTTCACTTCCTGCTCGATCAGACGCTTGGTTTCGGCCGACACCGAGAAGCCGCCCGCGTTGCCCTGGTAGCCCTCATGCGCCTCGGCATAGTCGATGTTGCCGACGACGTCCGACATCCCCCAGCGCAGCACCATCGCCCGGGCCAGAGCGCTGGCCTGCTGGATGTCGCCCGACGGCCCGTTCGACACGGCGTCCTCGCCGTACTTGATGATCTCGGCCGCCTTGCCGGCCATGGTCATCGCGATGCGCTCCTCGCACTGGTCGCGGTGCCAGTTCAGGCGGTCGATCTCGGGCAGGCTCATCACCATGCCCAGCGCACCGCCGCGCGGGATGATCGTGGCCTTGTAGACCGGGTCGCACTTCGGCAGCGTCATGCCGACGATGGCGTGGCCAGCCTCGTGATAGGCGGTCATCTCCTTCTGCTCGGGCGTCAGGACCATGCTGCGGCGTTCGGCGCCCATCATGACCTTGTCCTTGGCATTCTCGAAGTCGACCATCGTCACGAACCGCCGCCCTGCGCGGGCCGCCATCAGCGCCGCCTCGTTCACCAGGTTCATCAGGTCGGCACCCGAGAACCCGGGCGAGCCGCGCGCGATGGTGCGCAGGTCGACGTCCGGCCCCAGCGGGACCTTGCGGGCATGGACCGACAGGATCTTCTCGCGGCCCTTGATGTCCGGGTTCGGCACGTGGATCTGCCGGTCGAAACGGCCGGGACGCAGCAGGGCCGGGTCCAGCACGTCCTTGCGGTTCGTCGCGGCGATGATGATGACACCCTCGTTCGCCTCGAACCCGTCCATTTCCACCAGCAGCTGGTTCAGCGTCTGCTCGCGTTCGTCGTTGCCGCCGCCGATGCCCACGCCACGTGCGCGGCCAACGGCGTCGATTTCGTCGATGAAGACGATGCAGGGCGCGTTCTTCTTCGCCTGCTCGAACATGTCACGCACGCGGGACGCACCCACACCCACGAACATCTCGACGAAGTCCGAGCCCGAGATGGTGAAGAACGGCACGCCCGCCTCCCCCGCGATGGCGCGGGCCAGCAGCGTCTTACCGGTGCCCGGAGGTCCCACCAGAAGCGCGCCCTTCGGGATCTTGCCGCCCAGACGCGAGAACTTCTGCGGGTTCCGCAGGAATTCGACGATCTCCTCAAGCTCTTCCTTGGCCTCGTCGATGCCGGCCACGTCGTCAAAGGTCACCCGGCCCTGCTTTTCCGTCAGCAGCTTGGCGCGCGACTTGCCAAAGCCCATCGCGCCGCCACGGCCACCGCCCTGCATCCGGTTCATGAAGTAGATCCAGACGCCGATCAGCAGCAGGAAGGGCAGGAACGACAGGAGCACCGAGACGAACCCGGACTGCGCCTGCGGCTCGGCCTCGACCTCGACACCCTTGCCGATCAACTCGCGCGAGAGGTTTTCGGTCACCATGTCGCCCGGCGGCTTGATCGTGACGTAGGAATTGCCGTCCTTGCCGACGACCACGAGCCGTTCGCCATCCAGCACAACCTTGCTGACCTGCCCGGCGTCCACGCGCTCGATGAAGTCGGAATAGGACAGCGAGCGGGACGACATCGTCGTCTGGTTGCCCGAGAACAGCTGGAACAGCGCCATCACAAGGATCAGCAGCACGACCCAGAAGGCGATATTGCGTGCATTGCCCAATGCAGGGATCTCCTCAATGCGCCGAAATCCCCATGGCGGGGCGCGGCGGCTTTGGTCTTAAGATAAACCTTTGGGGGCCGGGTTCAATCCACTAACGGCGAAGTGTGAAGCCGCGTTCCAGCCGCACGTGCCAGTCGGCGGAAACCCCCGCAAGCGGCGCCGCCACCAGCCGGTGCCCGTCCCAGACCCCCGGCGTCACCAGCAGGACCTCGCGCGGCAGTCCCGTCCCGCGCCAGTCCGGCAGCTGCCGCAATCCCTCGGCCCCAATCGCCCGGACCTCTCCCTCCGGCCCCTCGATGCGCCAGCGTCTGTCCCAGAGCTGCCCCACGGGGACCGGCCCGCCCAGCGCCCGGGGCTCGCGCATCAGCCAGCCGCCCCGCGCCCGGCAGCCGGCCAGCGTCGCATCGCCCCCGTCCCGCAGCGCCCGCGCCAGCCGCTCGACCTCGGACGCCCGGGGCGCATAATCCGCCCCGGACAGCCAGAGGAGCGCGGCACTCACCACCTGCCGCTGAACCTCTCCCGGCTCCCTCCAGAAGTCCGTCTGAAAGCGCAAGGCTCCCGCCCTCTCCTCGACCCAGCGCCCCGCAGCACCGACCTGCACGGCCAGCGCCTCCTGCGCCCGCGCAAGGTTCGCGGCAACTTCCGAAAGCGCTTCTGCCGTTATTCCCAGCGGAGCCAGTGCCGCCAATGCCTTCCGCGCGCGGACCCGCGCGAAGCGCTCGTTCTCGTTGCTTGGATCATCGACCCAGGAAATGCCCTCGGCGCGCAGCCAGTCGCGCAACTCCTCGCGCCCCGTGTCCAGAAGGGGCCGCATGAACCGGACGCCGCCCTCCTCCCACTCTGCGCGCATCCCGGACAGCCCCGGAAGGCCTGCGGACCGCGCCAGACCCATCAGCACCGTTTCTGCCACATCGTCACGGGTATGGCCCAGCACCACGATCCCGATCCCGCACGAACGCGCCCAGTCCAGGATCAGCCGGCTCCGCGCCCGGCGCGCTGCATCCATCAGATTGCCCGCGACCGGCCCGTGCTCCCAAAGCCGAACCGCATGCGGGACGCCCAGGGACCGGCACATGGCGCCGACCATCGCCGCTTCCCCCGCGCTTTCGGGGCGCAGGCAGTGATCCACCGTCACCGCCTCGACCCTCCGCCCGGCGCGGCGGCAAAGATGCAGAAGGGCGGTGGAATCCCCACCGCCCGAAAGCGCCACTCCGATGGTCTGGCCTTCGGGAACGCGGTCGCGGATCAAACCGACCAGCCGCTCCCCAAGGCTTACTGGCACCCGAACCCCTGCATCGCCACTGTCGCCTGGGTCGCTGCCATGCTGCCCGGGAACCGCGTCCCGACCTCGGCCAGGGTCACGCAAGCCTCGGGTACCTGGCCCAGGGCCCCCAGCCCCTCACCCAGCTTCAGAAGCGCATCCGGCGCAATCGGGCCGTCCGGCTTGGCCGAGAAGGCATCAAGGTAGGCCCGGGCCGCATTCGCGGTGTCGCCCTGGTTGGTCAGCGCCTCGCCGCGCAGGAAATGCGCCTCGGGGACTAGCGGTCCGCCAGGATAGGATTGGGCATAGGTCGCAAAGAGCTCTGCAGCTCCGCGAAAGTCACCTGTACCGAGCACCTCCTTGGCCCGGTCAAAGTCCTGCTGCTCGGCGACGGCCAGTTCCGCCCCGCCGGTCGTGTCGGTCGCAGGTGCGGCGCCGGCATCGGCCACCGGCGCGGGCGCTGCGGCCCCGCCCGTATCGCCGCCCAGCGTCGGCGTGGCGCCAAGGTTCGCCGGGTCGCAACCCTCGGTCACCTCGCAAAGCCGGTACTCGATGTCGCCGATCCGGTTGGTCCCGTCCGCGACCACCCGGTTCAGCTTCAGCTCGACCTCCTCGGTCCGCGCGGTCAGCCGTGCAAGCGTCGCCTCGATCGTGTCCATCCGGGTCAGCGCATCCGCCCCGGCAGCCCCGCTCGTCGCCGCCCCGGTCGAGACAAGCTCGGCCTTCAGCGCGTTGAACTCGGCCGCGAGTGCGGAAAGCTCGGCCCGGATATCGGCCAGCGTCTGCGCGCGGTCCTGGGCATGACCCAGAACCGGCAGCAGGCACAAGGCCACGGCAAGACCAAGGCGGCGCATCAGGTCAGACCCCGGCGCCTGCCGAAAGGACCGTCACCGCACGGCGGTTCTTGGCATAGCAGGACTCGTCCGAGCAGACCTCCAGCGGGCGTTCCTTGCCGTAAGAGATCGTCCGAAGCCGGTTCGCGGCAACGCCTTGGCTGATCAGGAAGTTCTGCACTGCGGCCGCACGCCGTGCGCCAAGCGCGAGGTTGTATTCCCGGGTGCCCTGCTCGTCGGCATGGCCCTCGATGATGGCCGCGTAGCCGGTGTTCTGGTTCAGCCAGTTCGCCTGGGCGGTCAGGATGCTGCGGCCTTCCGGGGTCAGCGTCGACTGGTCCACCGCGAAGAGCACCCGGTCGCCGACCGTCTGGTTGAAATAGGCGATCGAGGTCGGGTTGTTCGGATCGCCCAGCCCGGTGGTGTCGATCCCGCCCGCGCCCCCGGCGCCACCGGCCCCGCCTGCGCCCGCGCCACCGGCGCCATAGCGGTCAGGGTTGTTGCAGGCCGCAAGGCCCAGAACGGCGATCAGAAGCAGCGACTTCGCAGCAAGGCTCATGGGATGGCATCCTTCTTGTTTGCTCGATTTCGGGCAGATTAACAGCTTTGCGCCGCCGAGGGAATCGGCGGCGCGTCACAATTCAGGGCAAAAGCGGCGACCAGGCCGGGTCCGAGGCGGGACCCTCCGTCGGGATCTGCTTCAGGTTCCGCCCGGTGATGTCGACCGACCACAGGCTTGCCTGCCCACCGCCGCCCGAGGTCTCGCGGGTGAACATCAGCACCCGCCCGTTCGGCGCCCAGGTGGGGCCCTCGTCCAGGAAGCTGGCGGTCAAAAGCCGCTCTTCCGACCCGTCGGTGCGCATGACGCCGATGTGGAAGCGGCCCTCGTTCTGCTTGGTGAAGGCGATGTAGTCGCCACGCGGCGACCAGACCGGGGTGCCATAGCGCCCCTTCCCGCCCGAGATCCGTGTCCCCTCGCCACCGCTTGCCGGCATGACGTAAATCTGCGGTGTGCCCGTCCGGTCGCTTTCAAAGACGATCTGGCTGCCGTCCGGGCTGAAGGACGGCGCGGTCTCGATAGACGGCGCGTTTGTCAGCTGCTGCAGGCCCCCGCCACCCAGCGACAGCGCATAGATGTCGGTGTTCCCGCCCCGCTCCAGGCTGAAGACGATGGTCCCGCCATCGGGGGAAAAACGCGGCGCGAAGGTCATCGTGCCGGGCTGTTCTTCCAGCGTCTGCCGGTTCAGGCTGGCCACATCCAGAAGCGTGATCCGCGGGAAGCCCGTCTCATAGCTCGTGTAGATGATCCGGTCGCCCTGCGGCGAGAAGCGCGGCGCCAGCACGATGGACGATGAGTCCGTCAGGTAGGCCACGTTCGCCCCGTCGTAGTCCATCACTGCCAGCCGCTTCAGCCGGTTGTTCTTCGGTCCGCTCTCGCTCACGAAGACCACGCGGCTGTCGAAATAGCCGCCCTCGCCGGTGATCGTCGAATAGATCACGTCCGCGACCTTGTGCGCCATGCGCCGCCAGCCCTGGGTCGTGCCCGCGAACTGCAGCGCCGCGCCCTCCAGCGTCGTGCCGTTGAAGACGTCGTAGGCGCGGAACTTCACCGTGATCCGGTCGCCCGCCACGCTGACGGCCCCAGTGACCAGCACCTGCGCGTTGATCGCCTTCCAGTCCTCGAAGGCCACGCCGCCGTCAAAGCTGGTGATCCGGCTGATATGCGCCTCCTCGCCGATGTTGCGGAAGAACCCGGTGCCTTCCAGGTCCGAGATCACCACGCGGCTGATCTCGCGCGCATAGTCGCCCGCGCCGCCTTCGTCGATGAAGGTTGGGATCGCGATCGGCATCGGCTCGATCACGCCCTGGCCGATCACGATCCTCGGCGGGCTCGATTGGGCCAGCACCGGGGCCGCAACCAGAGTCGCCACCCCAAGGGCCAGCGCCATCAGCGTCCGGAAAGCTCTACTCATGGGTCTTATCATCGGCCTCATGCTCCGTTCTTTATCTGTCATTGCCCGCGTCGGCCGCGGGAGAGAAGGGGAATTTCCCCGTTTTGGTTCCAGCCCGGTCCATCATCTTACCCGCATCCCATTCGCATCGAAGACCAGGTCAAGCACGCGCCAGGTGTCGAACTTGTCCGGCGGAAGCGGAATTCCGCCTTCCTGATGCGTCCGGTTCACCGCGCGCTGCGCGATCCGGTAGAGGTTGTCCACCGCCGCCTGCGTCGGCCCGCTCGACTCCAGAAGCTCGAAGTTCACCGGCCGCCCGCTTTCGTCAAAGCTGACGCGGATCACCACCATCGAACTCAGCACATCCGTCGAGGCCGCCCCCAGATTCCACCGCCGCGCGATGGCGCTGGAGATATCCCCCATCTCGCCCCCGGTCAGCGGCGGCCCCTGCGGCAGGTCCTGCCCGCCCGAGGCTTCCTCCACCGGCTCTTCCGTCGCCTCGCCCAGAAGCGCGTCGATGGCATCCGCCGTCTCGGCATCATCCACCGGCTGGACGTTCAGCTCGGCCGACTCCGACGGCTCCTCGGCGGGCTCCTCCACAGGGGCCTCCTCGGCCGCCACCTCGGTCTCGGGTTCCGGTTCCGGCTCGGGTGCGCGTTCGGGGCGCGAGCGCGGACGGACCGAGGTCGTCATCCCCGTCTCGGCATCCTGCTCTTCGTTGGCCTCGGTCTGGGTGATGTCGCCGGTGTCTTCGGGCGCGGTGGCCTCGGTCGGCTCCTGTTCGATGATCTCCTCGGCGGCCGGGTCCTCGGACACAGCGGGCTCCGGGGTCTCCGACGTCTCGGCTTCGCTCTCCGGCTGGACCGGATCGGGCGCGATGATCTCCTCGGCCTCGGGGGCGGGCTGGATCTCGGTCGATTCCGACTGGATCGCCTGCTCCTCCTCGGCCTGCGGCGCCTCGGACGGCGGCGGCTCGATCACCGGCTCCGGCGCGGGTTCCGGCTCCGGCACTGGCTCAGGCTCAGGCTCAGGCGCAGGTTCGGGCTCCGGTTCCGGCACGGGCTCCGGCTCCGGCACGGGCTCCGGCTCCACGACCTCCTCGGGCCGCGCCTGCGGCCGCACCGGCGCGGGCTCCTCGGCCGGCGTCGGCGTCGCCCCTGCCTGCAGCGCCGCGAACTCCTCCGAGCTGATCATCGACACCGAGGTCACGATGACCTCCTCGGGCGGCGCATCCGTGAACAGCCAGTCGCCGACCAGCACCCAGAGGATCACCCCCACGTGCCCGATCGCCGATACAACCGTTCCCGTCTGGAACCGCGTGTCCATCCGCCTCAGCCGCCGTCGCTTTCGCCATTGGACGGAAGCCCCGCGCCAAAGCTTGGACCCTCGCCGTCGGTGACGAGGCCGATCTCGTTGAACCCGCCCGCGTTCAGGGCACCCATCACCTGCGCCACCCGCTCATAGGGGATCGCACCGTCGGCGCGCAGGAAGATCTTCTTCGAGGTCCGCTCCGCCGCGATGGCCGTCAGCTTCGGGATCATCTCGGCGTCCGAAACCTCGGTCGTCTGGATCGCCAGCCGTCCGTCCGCGGTGATCGTCACCGTCAACGGCTCTTCCTGTTCCGTCGGAAGCGCCGCCGCCGCCGTCTTCGGCAGTTCGACCGGCACGCCCACGGTCAGCATCGGCGCCGCCACCATGAAGATGATCAGCAGCACCAGCATCACGTCGACCATCGGCGTGATGTTGATCTCGCTCATCGCCGCAGACCGGCCCCCCCGGCGACGGCCGCGCCGCCCGCCGCCACCGCCCCCGTTTCCGACACTCGCGCCCATGGTCAGGAATCCAGCTGGCGCGACAGGATGGTCGCGAATTCGTCGGCAAAGGCTTCATAGCCGCCGACCACGCGGTCGATGTCCGCCGACAGCTTGTTGTAGAAGACCGCGGCCGGGATGGCGGCGATCAGGCCGATCCCGGTGGCCAGAAGCGCCTCGGCAATGCCGGGAGCCACGACGGCCAGGCTGGTGTTCTGGCTGATTGCGATCTGCTCGAACGAATGCTTGATCCCCCAGACCGTGCCGAAGAGACCGATGAATGTCGCGGTCGAGCCGGTGGTGGCAAGGAAGCTCAGGCCACGGTTCATCAACTCGCTTTCCCGCGCGATGGCCACGTTCATCGCCCGGTCGATCCGGCTTTGCGCGCCCGCGATCAGCCCGCCGTCCGCCTTGTGGCTTCGCCGCCATTCCAGCATTCCGGCCGCGAAGATCTTTTCCGATTGCCCCTGCGGATCCGGCCCGATCTTCTCGAACAGCTCGTCCAGCGGCTCGCCCGACCAGAAGGCGCGGTCGAAGATCGTGGCCTCGCCCTGGGCCTTCCGCAGCATGATGTGCTTCTGGATGATGATCGCCCAGCTCCAGAAGGACATCACGAACAGCATGATCATGACGATCTTCACCGTCAGGGTGGCTTTGGCAAAAAGGGCGAACATGGAGAAATCAATCTCCTGCGCCATCGCAAGGGTTTCGGTTTCCATACGCCTGCTCTTGTTGATCGGGCCGTTTCTCGGCTCCGTTACTCGTGATTCTATCAAGATTGCAGGGGGAATGCCAACACAAGTCTGTGGCCGGCAGGGATTCGCCACGCGCATGACGGTATTTGTCACCCGGCGCGACGCTTACTCAGGCGACCTCGTCTTCTCGGCTGGGTGACCCCGGCGAGAAGCGACGCAATCATCAATGCGCAGCCCCGGCGGTCCTCAGTGCAGCGGTCCCGAGAGCCTCGCCCGCACCTCCACCGGCAGCCGCGCCGCATGGCCATCCTCGGTCAGGCAGACCAGAGTCACGATCGAGGTGAAAAGGCGCTCGCCCCCGCGCAGGACGACCTGCTCCAGCACGATCCGCGCACCGCCCAACGTCTGAAGCCTCGTCTCGACCACCAGCTCGTCCGCGAACTTCGCAGGCCGCAGATAATCCGCCTCGACCCTTCGGACTGCGAAGACGATCCCGTCCCGCGCCTTCAGCGCCCGCTGGTCCACCCCCAGCGCCTCGATCCACTCGGTGCGCGCCCGTTCGATGAACTTCAGGTAGTTGGCGTAGTAGACGATCCCCGCAAGGTCGGTGTCCTCGTAGTAGACACGGGTGCGGAACTGGTGCGGGGTCATGCGCTCTCCCTTGCGGCCTGGATCAAGGCTAGGCCCTCGTCCCCCGGCCTGCAAGGCGTTTAGAAACCGTGAACGCGCTCCACTAACCCACTGGAATTGCTGATGTTACGGCACCTGTCCGCCGTGGACGCCCTAGCCCAGCCGCACCCGCGCCGCCAGCCGCAAGGCGTGGCTCGGATCGCGCGCCATGACCGGCATCACCGGATCATAGCCCGCCCGGATCACCGCCCCGATCTCGGGCCGCAGGATCACCCGTTCGCCCACCCGTGCCAGCGGAGAGGTCCCGTCGAAGGCCCGGTCCGACCACAGGACCACTGTCTGCACCGCCTGTGCCAGCGCCAGCGTCTCGGCCTCCATCGCCGCCAGCGCCGCATCCATTTTCAGGAAGACGAAGGCCGCCTTGATCGCCCCGTCCCGGTCGAAGCGGAAGATCCGGTACTGGTTCGCCCCCGCCGCCTCCAGCCGCGCGACCAGCCCCTCCAGCTCGGGGACCAGCCGGCCAAGGTCCCTGACCTCCAGAAGCTCCCCCCAGTCCCGGAAGCAGAAGACCATCAGGTTCGCGCCCAGTTCCGGGTCGGTCTCGGCCATCCGGTGCCCGGCCAGTACCACCACCGCCTCGAACGCGCCCTTGAAGACGCGAAGGCTCGCGTCCTCGACCCCGAAGACCACCGGCACGATCGGCCGCCCCCAGCGCGCGAAAAGGTACTGCCCGTCACTCCGGGTAAACAACGCCTCGATCTCGCCCGGTTCCATGATCTCTCCAGCAACAGCCTTTCATCTTTGCCCAAATATCCTCCGGGGTTAGGGGGTGAAACCCCCAACAGCCGAGGACGCGGCAAAGGTCCCGACGAACACGACCAAAGGCTCGCGGCGCAAGCCGCCGAAGTCACTTCCCGCCGAACAGGTCCGCTTGGCCGGGAACCTTCGGAGCCTCCAGCCCCAGATGCCGCCAGGCCTTCTGCCCCAGCATCCGCCCGCGCGGTGTCCGCAGGATCAGACCCTGCTGAAGGAGATAGGGCTCGATCACCTCCTCGATCGCATCGCGCGGTTCACTCAGCGCTGCCGCGATCGTCTCCACCCCCACCGGCCCCCCGCCGTAGTTTTCAGCCAGAAGCGTCAGGTACCGCCGGTCCGCCCCGTCGAGGCCCAGTTTGTCGACCCCCAGCCGCGTCAGCGCCCGGTCAGCCAGCTCGCGCGAAATCCGCCCACCGGCCTCCACCAGCGCAAAGTCTGCCACGCGCCGCAGCAAGCGCCCCGCGATCCGAGGCGTCCCCCGCGCGCGCCGCGCGATCTCCCGGCAGCCCTCCGGGTCCGCCTGCAACCCCATCAGCCGCGCCCCCCGCGCGACGATCTCGTAAAGCTCCGCATCGGAATAGAACTCCAGCCGCGTCGGGATCCCGAACCGGTCGCGCAGCGGCGTTGTCAGCAGCCCCAGCCGAGTTGTCGCCCCGACCAGAGTGAACGGCTGCAGATCGATCCGCACCGTCCGCGCCGCCGGGCCCTCGCCGATCACCAGGTCCAGCGCGAAGTCCTCCAGCGCCGGGTACAGTACCTCCTCGACCACCGGGGACAGCCGGTGGATCTCGTCGATGAAGAGCACATCCCGCGGTTCCAGGTTCGTCAGGATCGCCGCCAGGTCCCCCGGCTTGGCCAGCACCGGACCCGAGGTCATCCGGAACCCCACCCCCAGCTCCCGCGCCATGATCTGCGCCAGCGTCGTCTTTCCCAGCCCGGGAGGACCGTGGAACAGCGTGTGGTCCATCGCCTCGCCCCGCATCCGGGCGCTTTCGATGAACACCGCAAGGTTCGCCCGCGCCTCGGCCTGCCCGATGAACTCGGCCAGCATCTGAGGCCGCAGCGCCTTGTCGGTGTCCTCGGGCAGCTTCTCGGGCCGCAGCGTGGGATCAGACGTCATTTCGGCGCCAGCACTTTCAGCGCTGCCCGGATCAGCGCCGCCGCGTCACCCTCGGGCAGATCGCCGGAAACCGTCGCAACCGCCTGTGCCGCGTCCCCCTGCCCGTAGCCCAGGTTCACCAGCGCCGAGAGCGCATCCGCCGAAGCAGCCGCCCGCCGCGCTGCCCCCTCGTCTACCTTCATGGCCTTACGCGGGGTCGGAGCCTCCACCGGCTCCACCACCACGTCGTCCGCCGCAGCCGCCGACGACAGCCCCACGCCGTGCGCCATGACGCCCGGTGCCTTGGCCTTCAGCTCCAGGATCACCCGCTGCGCGAGTTTCGGCCCGATGCCCGGCGCGGACTGCACCGCCCGCGCATCGCCCAGCGTGATCGCCCGGCCCACGCCCTCGGCCCCGAGCGTCCCCAGGATCGCCATCGACGCCTTCGCGCCCACCCCCTGCACGGTCATCAGAAGCTTGTGCCACTCCTTCTCCAGCATGGTCGGGAAACCGAAGAGCTGCAGCAGGTCCTCGCGCACCAGAAGGTCCGTGTAGAGAGACACCGCCTCGCCGATCCCCGGCATGGCCCGCAGCGTCCGCTCGCTGACGTGGACGATGTAGCCGACCCCGCGCACGTCGATCAGCACGTGGTCCGGCCCGCGCCAGTCGAGCCGCCCGGAAATGCGCCCGATCATTCCGCCGCCCTCAACGCCGCCGCCAGCTTGCCCTGGGACTGGACGTGATGCGCATGGCAGATCGCCACCGCCAGCGCGTCGGCCGCGTCGGGCCCCGCGACTTTCGCGCCCGGAAACTGCAGCTTCACCATATGGTCCACCTGCACCTTGGCGGCATGGCCCACGCCCACCACCGTCTTCTTCACCGCGTTCGGTGCATATTCCCCCACGGCCAGCCCGAACTGCGCCGGCACCAGAAGCGCAATCCCCCGCGCCTGGCCCAGCTTCAATGTCGCCACCGCGTCCTTGTTGACGAAGGTATGCTCCACCGCGGCTGCCTCGGGCTGCCAGATTCGGAAAACTTCAGTCAATTGCGAATGAAGGCTGAGAAGCCGCGCCGCAAGATCGCCGTCGCCGCCGTCGGAATGACAGATGCCGTTCGCCACGTGGCTCAGACGTGACCCCGCCACGTCGATCACGCCCCAGCCCAGGTTTCTCAAGCCAGGATCGATGCCGATGACCCGCATCTTGCCCCCGTTTCTTTTCTTGCCACAAGGGCTAGCACGAAAAGGGAACATCCGCCAACGGCTTTCCGCAAAGGTTGCCGTGGTGACAGCCGTATTTTGCACTTGCAAAATCGGACGCTGCGGGACAGAAATACGACAGGGCACCCCGGAGACCGCCGGAAACTCCTGAAATAGATGACAAAATTTTGACACGCGTCATGCAGCGCCTGCATGGCGGCCTTGCTTGTTCGGCGATTGCTTTGCACATGCAGCAATACTATTTGGCACTGCATGGAGGAATGAGCCTCCAATGTGAGCAGTGTAAGAACAAGGATGAACGCCATGGCCGCTGTCGAGACGACCCGCCCGGCGCCCTACGGCGCCATCACCACCTACCGTGCCATCAATGCCCTGTCGAACGCCGTCATGGCCTTCCAGGCCTGGAACGACGCCCGCGTCACGCGCAAGGCGCTGGCCAAGCTGTCGGACCGCGAGCTGGACGATATCGGCCTGTGCCGGGGTGATCTGGACCTCATCGGCCGCTGATCGGCCGACCCGCAAGGGTTTCAGGAAACGCGAAATCGGGCCGCATCAGCTGATGCGGCCCTTCTTCATTGAATGGTCGTCAACTAGACTTGGATCAACGGGGAAGCAGGCTCTGCATCTGCGCCGATGCCCACAGGGTCACCGGGTCGGCATGCATCAGCCAGGCACCGACGGGATCGAACCCGCTTCCGGCGGCCAGAGCGCTGACGCGGCTTTCGTAGGTCTGGGCCCCCACGTAGTAGTGGATCACACCCTTGATGCCCGTGCCCACGGCCAGGACCAGCACCAGCGGCTTGACCAGCTTGAGCAACCGGGACCCGGAGCGAGTCGAGCCCTTGCGTCCCAGCGTGCCCGCGGCCTCGAAGCCGTAGCCCTTGGCATGGGACTTTTCGATCCGCGAAACGCGGCTGTAGAAGTCGTTAAGATTTGGATCAACCCACATAGTATCCACTCCAGGTTGGCAGCCCTGATAAGAATTTTTTGCCGCACAGATATGGCGAAATTGCGGCACGTTTATCTGCGGTTAATCTTACAGCCGATTTGCTGCCCTATTGTCCACCATCCGCGGGCTTTTGTAGAACCAGCGTGGACCATTCACCGATATCGTTCCGATTGTTCAGAACCAGCCCAGAGCCCTCGTAAGCCGCGGTAACCGAATCTGCTTGCACAGATAGAAGGCCCGACAGGATGGCTCTACCACCGGTTGCAAGGCGAGTCGCAATGGCCGGCGCCAACTCGATCAGGGGACCCTTCAGGATGTTCGCGAAGATCAGGTCATAGGGTCCGGCCGCCCTGATTCTGGCATGATCCAGCCCCGCCGCCTCCAGGCATTCGACCCTGCCGTCCAGATCGTTGATCGCCACGTTGGCCTCTGCCACGTCCACCGCGACCCGGTCGATGTCGCTGGCGATGACCAGCGCATCAGGCAACGTCGCCGCAGCCGCCATCGCCAGCACCGCCGTGCCGCAGCCGATGTCGGCCACCCTCGTCGGGCGCCACCCGTCCGTAAGCAGCCGGTCGAAGGCCAGAAGGCAGCCCAGCGTGGTCCCGTGATGCCCCGTGCCGAACGCCACCGTGGCCTCGATCTGCAATGGCACCCGGCCCTCCGGCACCTTGTCCGCGTCGTGACTCCCGAACACGAAGAACCGGCCCGCATCCACCGGCGACAGTTCCCGCCGCACATGGGCGACCCAATCGACCTCCGGCAGCTCCGACAGCGCGAAGGGCTTCGCCCCGAAGGCCGTCGCCAGTACCTCCAGCATCACCTGGTCCGGCGGCTCCAGGAAATAGCCGCCCACCTCCCACAGGCCCGAGCCGTCCTCGATCTCGAAGACCCCAACGCCGGTGGGCTCCGGGTCCATCCGCTCCATCGCCTCTGCAAGCGACTGGGCGGCCTCTTCGCCGGGCAGGGTGGTGAGGGCGGAATAGGTGGGCATGGAACAGACATCCTTCAGGGGTTCGGGCCGCGATAGGGGCACCGGGACCTGCCGTCAAGCGCGCGGCGGACCAAGCTTGTCGCGCAAGCCCGCGACGCGGGTTTGCCATCCTTCGGCATCGCCGAAATCGATGAAATCGACGTGCCGGTCATGCAACCCGGCCGCACGGCGAGAATGCTTTTTGGGGCACCAGTACTGTTCGGTCCGCGCCGCAATCTCGCGGATATACGAGATGAGCCCGTTGACGTAGCTGCAATAGAGGCAGTTCAGCTTCTCCAGCAGGTTCAGATAGTGCAGCAGGTGCCGATCGATGACGATATGGTCGCCTCGCCGGACCTTGGCGATGCCGTAGACCGGAAAGCACACGGCCTGATACAGGCTGACCATGACGTCCAGCACGACAAAGGGAACGATCAGGACATAGATGAACGGCGCGGTCAGGACCACCAGCGGTCGCGTGTACCGCAGATAGTCCCAGAACCGCACCCGCGCGGCGCGGTGGCGCGCCACCGCCTCCGCATCGAACACCGCGCGCCCGCGCTCCATCCGGTAGGAAAACCGTTCGCGGGCGGCCGACTGCTCTTCTTCCAGCTGCCGGTGCAGTTCGGCGATACGGGCCCGCATCTCTTCCTGTGCTGACGGCATTGCCTGATCCTCACATGGCCGAGCCCCATCTCAGCACGCCCCATGCGAAAGACCAAGAGAAAGCGTGGTCAGACGTTCAGGCCGATCGGGCAGGTCACGCCCGTGCCCCCGACCCCGCAATAGCCGCCGGGGTTCTTCGCCAGGTACTGCTGGTGATAGTCCTCGGCATAGTAGAACACGGGCACCGGCAGGATCTCCGTCGTGATCGGCCCCATCCCCGCCGCCTTCAGCGCCTGGCCGTAGACCTCCTTCGAAGCCTTGGCCGCCGCCATCTGCTCATCCGCGTAGGCGTAGATCCCCGACCGGTAGGTCGAGCCCACGTCATTCCCCTGCCGCATCCCCTGCGTCGGGTCATGCCCTTCCCAGAACACCTTCAGAAGCCCTTCGTAGGACACCACCTTCGGGTCATAGATCACCCGCACCACCTCGTTGTGGCCCGTCAGCTGGGTGCAGGTCTCCTTGTAGGTCGGGTTCGGCGTGAAGCCCCCCGCATAGCCCACCATGGTCAGCCAGACGCCCGGGGTCTGCCAGAACTTCCGCTCCACGCCCCAGAAGCAGCCCATCCCGAACATCGCCTCTTCCATGCCCTCGGGCACGTCAGACTTCAGCGGGATGCCCGACAGGAAGTGGGTCTCTGCCGTCGGCAAGGGCTCCGCGCGGCCCGGCAGGGCATTCTCGGGGCGAACCATTTCCATCGACTTGCGAGTGAAGAACATGAGCGGACCTCCTTATCCGAAGCCCATATATAGCGCCGCACCGCGATTTCCCAACGCAGGTTACACCCGCCTCACCGCGCCTTTACTCCGCCGGCTGCGGCGCCCCGCGCGAGAACACCGTCTCCAGCCCCGGCTCGGGATGCCGCGGGATCAGGCAGACCAGCCCGAAGGCCACCAGCGCCATCCCTGCCCCGAGGAGGAACACGTAATCCGGCGACGTCGCCCAGAGATAGCCCAAGGCCGCCGGCAGAAAGACCGCCGCGATATGGTTGATGGTGAAAGCCACCGCCGCCGTCGGCGCAATGTCGCGCGGATCGGCGATCTTCTGGAAATAGGTCTTCAGGCTGAAACTCAGCGCAAAGAACAGCTGGTCCAGGATGTAAAGCCCGCCCGCGATCACGATGCCCCAGCCGAACCAGTAAAGCCCGCCATAGGCCAGGAACACCAGCGTCAGCCCGATATACTCGAACCCCATGACGTTCCGCTCGCCATACTTGCCCAGCGCCCGCCCCATCACCGGCGCCACCGCCATGTTGATCAGGTAGTTGCAGAGCAGCAGCAGCGTCATCTCCGAGACCTTCATCCCGAAGCGCTCCACCATCATGAAGCCCGCGAAGACCACGAAGATCTGCCGCCGTGCCCCCGCCATGAACTGCAGCGCATAGTAAAGCCAGTAGCGGCGGCGCAGCACCATGTGCCTGTGCTGCACATGCGGCGACTGGAACTGCGGATAGGCCAGCGCTGCGAAGAGCACGATCGCCAGCGTCAGCCCGCCCGAGGCCAGGTAGACCGTGTTGTAATCCAGCGCCAGCGCGTCCCACAAAGCCACGATCGCCCCATAGGCGGCAAGGCTCGCCCCCGCTCCAACCGCCACGATCCGCCCCAGCACGACGGGCGCGCGCCCCTTGTCGATCCACTGCAACTGAAGCGACTGGTTCACCGTCTCGAAGTAGTGAAACCCGATTGACGACAGCAGCGTCATCACCAGCAGCCCCGGTAACGAGGTGAACCACCCCGTTACCGCCGTCGCCGCCCCCAGAAGCGCCAGCGCCACCAGTGCCAGCACCTGCTCGCGCACCACCAGGAGCACAAGGATCACCCCGATGGCAAGGAACCCCGGGATCTCCCGCACCGTGTGCAGCCAGCCGATCTCCTTCCCCGTGAACGAGGCCACCTCGATGACGAAGTTGTTCAGCAGCGCCGACCAGGTCGCGAAACTCAGCGGCATCGCCGCCGCCATGAGATAGAGCAGGGCCTCCGGTCGCCGCCACGCAGGCAGGCGGGAGGTCTCGGACAGGGGCATCAGGTTGGACATGGGGACGGCTTAGCGAAAACGGAAGCAGAGGCAAACCCTAAGCTTGTGCCGGTCACAATCCTCCCACCATCGTTGGGTGGGTGCCACCCCCCCGTCAGCCGCGTCACAGGTGTGTTGACACCCACCCTACACTTGCTGGCGTAGCGGTCCGCCCGTCTCCGGAGCCCTTTCACTGATATGTGGGCTGGTGCTGGATTTCTTGTCAGCTTTGCACTGGCGGCGGCTACAAGTTTACCGACTTCATCTTGAAAGTGGGTGGCAAGCGCAGCCCGGCCTTGTCGATCTCGGCCTTGAGCACGTCCGAGACATAGAAGGTTCCGCCGCGGAACGCTCTTTCGCGCCAAAGATGCGCGCTGCCGATTTCGGATGCTGCCATGGCGACACCCGCGAAAGACCGCTTGTCGTCAAGGTACACGGCCGGCGAAACCGTGTCGGCGTCGCGAATGCAAGACGGATCGCTCTCTTCCAGCCGGAACGCGTTCAGCCAGCGCCCGACCACCATCATGTGATGCTGGATCGGGTGCTCCACGCCCTTCGGCAGTAGAACGCGGATCGGGTTGAACTGGTGCACCCCCGGCTCCAGCCGTTCGATGATCTCGCGCAGGGGCTCGGTCACCGCATACGAGCGGTTGGGAAGCTCCACGATCGCAGCGTCACGCTTGTAGGCGCGTTTATAAACGTACTCGGCGGGCCATTCATGCGGCTGTACCGGGTCGAGCGGAGGATGATGCGGCCTCCGAACGCCTTGTTCCGCATGGAACTTTTCACTGACGTCATATGCATAGTCCGTGAAGGTACGGTACGGCACGCCGTCGCCATCCACTTCACGCTTGTCCTTGAAGACAAAGACAGGCGGATGCTTCGGGGTAAGCCCCGGCCTGGGTTCGGCATCGTAATGCGCAGCAAGAGCCTCCTTGTATCCCCGGTAGTAACCCTGGGGACTGAATTCGTTAAACTCCGTGGAGATGCGGATCGCCCAAACCAACTGCTCACCTCTTCCTTCTACAGCCGCCGCTGTCTCAGCATGCTACATTGAATTTTCCGATCCACAAATCTAAGGCGCTGTAAACCAACACCCCTCACAAAAAACTCTGCGGACGAATCTCCACCACCACCGGCAAATCCCCCGTAGCTAGAAGCGTGGCCCGAAAGCGCTGGTCCGGCTGCTGAAAGCCCATCCACCTTGGCTCTTGCCAAAGGCTGGGCACTTCGCCCTCCAGCTGGGCCCCTTCTCCGCTGCCACCAGCAACCGCACCCAGTGCCGTCCATCACCCCTCAATCCGCCCTTCGATGGCAAGAAAACTGCCGATCTTCTGCTTCTTCAGCTCTTCGTAGAATTCGTCAGAAACGGTTCGACCCTTGGCAAAGAATTTGTCTGCCCAGATATGCCGACCTTTGATGCTTTCGGCACTCCACATGAGACGTGGGGCCTGGCTCGTTGCACCATAACCTATCAGTTCTCCATCCAGATAATCCTTTGCAACATCGGACTTTTCAACAATGATACCGCCATCAATGAACTCTGCCAGCTTGAAAATGAACCGGTCTTCGCCCTCCCAAAGCGTTCCGTTGGGTTGACGGATTTCCAGAGGAACGAAGACGTGATTTGCTGGGTCCCACGCTTCGACCAGATCCTTGAAGGTCTTGCTTACGACAATGATCCCGGTGAACGGACCCACCGTGTAATCCGGCAGCGTCTTTCTCGGCTTGCGCAGGCGCACCTTAACGGGCCAGGCAGACGGTTCGGGAACACTCTTGGGATTGCTCATGCTACGCGGCAGGTTCTGCCCGTCCTCAAAGTACCAGCTCGGCTCATCCCGCCGCCCAAGCTCGCTCAGATACCATGGCATTCGACTCTTTACCCCACTGCAATGGATCCCACTGGATCGGCCCGCAATTCGTCACAAAAAACTCTGCGGATCAATATCCACCGCCAGCCGCAAATCCCTCGGCACCTTCACACCTGCCAGCCATTCCGCCAGCGCGGCCTGCAGCGGAGCCCCCTTCCCAGCTTTCACCAGAAGCCGCACCCGGTGCCGCCCCCGGACCCGGGCAATCGGCGCCGGGGCAGGCCCCCAGACCTCCGCCCCGATCCGCCGCAAAGGCTCCGACCGCTGGGCCAGCAAGGACCCGAAATCGAACACCTCCGCCACATCGGTCGAGGACAGGATGATCCCCGCCATCCGCCCGTAAGGCGGCACCCCTGACGCACGACGCTCCGCAGCCTCGGCCCGCCAGAACGCCTCCTCATCGCCCCCAAGGATCGCGCGGATCACCGGATGCTCGGGCTGGTGCGTCTGGAGCCAGGCCTCCCCCTTCCGCTCTGCCGTCCGCCCCGCCCGGCCCGCCACCTGTCGCATCAGCTGGAAGGTCCGCTCCGCCGCCCGCAGGTCAGACCCTTGCAGGCCAAGGTCCGCGTCGATCACCCCCACCAGCGTCAGCAGGGGAAAGTTGTGCCCCTTCGCCACGATCTGCGTGCCGATGATGATGTCCGCCCCGCCCCCGGAAATCTCGGCGATCTTCTCCTTCAAGGCGCGGGCCGAGCCGAACAGGTCCGACGAGAGCACCGCCACCCTTGCGTCCGGAAACCGCGCCGCCACTTCCTCTGCCAGCCGCTCAACCCCCGGCCCGACGGCGGCCATTCGGCCCTCCACCCCGCAGGCCGGGCAGGCCACCGGCACCGGCTTCGTCGCCCCGCACTGGTGGCAGACGAGCCGCTTCTGGAACCGATGCTCCACCATCCGCGCGTCGCACTGGTCGCAGCCCACCTGATGCCCGCAGGCCCGGCAGAGCGTCACCGGAGCGAACCCCCGCCGGTTCAGGAACAACAGCGCCTGCTCCCCCCGTCCCACCACCGTCCTGACCTTCCCGGCCAAAGTCTCCGAAATCCACCGATCCCCCGGCAACTTCTCGGCCCGCATATCAATCGCCCGCATCTCCGGCATCTCTGCTGCGCCGAAGCGGGACCCCAGGTCCAACCGCCGATACTTCCCCGCCTCGACATTGGCCCAGGTCTCCAAGCTGGGAGTGGCCGAGGCCAGCACCACCGGGCACCCACAGATCGCCGCCCGCAGCACCGCCATGTCCCGGGCGTTGTAAAGGACGCCGTCCTCCTGCTTGTAGGACGTGTCATGCTCCTCATCGACCACGATCAGCCCCAGGTCCTGGAATGGCAAAAACAGCGCCGACCGCGCCCCCACCACCAGCTCCGCCCCGCCTTCCGACACCATCCGCCACAGCCGCCGCCGTTCGGTCATCGTCACCCCGGAATGCCACTCCGCCGGCTTCGCACCAAACCGCGCCTCCACCCGCGTCAGGAACTCCGCCGTCAGCGCGATCTCCGGCAGCAGCACCAACGCCTGCCGCCCGGCCCTAAGACACTCCGCCACCGCCTCCAGATAGACCTCGGTCTTCCCCGACCCCGTCACCCCCTTCAGCAGCGTCGCCGCATAGGCGCCAGCCGCCACATCGGCCACCAGCGCATCCCCCGCCGCAACCTGCTCCCCCTCCAGCCGCATCCCCACATCGGCCTTCAGCCGGGGGTACGGAGTATCCCGCGGCGCATCCTCCTCCGCCACCACCCCCAGCTTCACCAGCCCCTTCACCACCGAACTGCCACAGGCCGCCGCCTCGACCAACTCGCCCAAAGTGACCGGAGCCCCCCGGAACTCCCGCAAAGCCTCCACCACCCGATGCCGCGCCTCGGTCAACTGGTTCGGCACCGCCCCCGCCAACCGATACACCCGCCGCACCGACGCGGGCTCCCCCAACCCCGGAGCCCGCGTCGCCAGCCGCAGCATCGCCGGCAGCGGCGTCAGCGTATACTCCGCCGCCCGCGCCAGAAACGCCCGCAACTCCGCCCGCATCGGCCGCGCGTCCAGCACCCGGTTCACGGGGCGCACCTTCGCCGGGTCCCACCCGCCGACCGC
>Ga0208243_1000375_pt1 | contig 26911 bp, 26 predicted proteins | sample Subbio2Aug_QV12A_FD_184826 | JGI IMG/M metagenome (GOLD analysis project Ga0208243, IMG submission 184826) | Serpentinite rock and fluid subsurface biosphere microbial communities from McLaughlin Reserve, California, USA - CR12Aug_QV12A (SPAdes) | ecosystem: Environmental > Terrestrial > Deep... | reverse complement strand
TTCATCTCCTCGTTTTCTTTCGCGAGCCGCATGAAGGCCTCGAAATCGGCCTGCTGGCCTTCGCCCGGCTGCGCATCCGCCGGCTGGCCGTCGGCGGCCGGGCCGCCGGCCTCGGGCTTCGCCGCATCCATATCGGGGGCGCGTTCCTGGTTCGGATGGTCGCTCATCGCTTGATCCCGTATGCTCGATGTCTATTCAGAGGGTTGCGCCCGATATCGAGGCTCGGGGGGCAAAAATCAAGGGGCCGGCACCTCACCCCAGCATGCGCGAGATCATCTGGGCGGTGTAGTCGACCATCGGTACGATGCGGGCATAGTTGAGCCGGGTCGGGCCGATGACGCCGAGCGCGCCGATGACGCGGGCGTCCTTGTCGCGGTAGGGGGCGACGACGAGCGAGGAACCGGAGAGCGAGAAGAGCTTGTTCTCCGAACCGATGAAGATGCGCACGCCCGGCCCCTGCTCGGCGAGTTCGAGCAGCTGGATCAGCCCTTCCTTGGTCTCGAGATCCTCGAACAGGTGCTTGAGCATCTCGATGTCGGCCTGGGCCGTGACGTTCTCGAGCAGGTTGGCGCGGCCGCGCACGATGAGGCGCGACGGCGTCCCTCCTTCCGCGCCGCCCCAGACGGCGAGGCCCTTCTCGACGAGGTCCTGCGACAGGCTGTCGAGCGCCTGGCGGGTCTCCTCGCGCAGCCTGGCGATCTCGGCGCGCGCCTCGGCGAGCGTCCGGCCGCGGATGTGGGCATTGAGGTAGTTGGAGGCCTCGTGCAGCTGCGAGAGCGTCACGCCGGCCGGCAGGTCGATGACGCGGTTCTCGACGTCGCCGGAATGCGAGACCAGCACGGCCAGCGCCTTGTCGGGTTCGAGCTGGATGAACTCGATGTGCTTGAGCGCCGTCTCGGTCTTGCCGGCGAGCACGACGCCGGCCCCGCGCGACATGCCCGACAGCATGGTGCTCGCCTCGGTCAGCATGTGCTCCAGCGAGGCGCCGCGGCCCGAGGCCCTCACCTGCGCGTCGATGGTGCGGCGTTCCTCCTCCGAGAGGTCGCCGATCTCCATGAAGGCGTCGACGAAGAAGCGCAGCCCCTTCTGCGTCGGCAGCCGGCCGGCCGACACGTGCGGGGAGTAGATCAGCCCGAGATGCTCCAGGTCGCTCATCACGTTGCGCACGGTGGCGGGCGACAGCGACGACGGCAGCAGGCGGGCGAGATTGCGCGATCCCACGGGCTCGCCGTCGCGCATGTACGAATCGGCGATGAGCCTGAAGATCTCGCGGGATCGGATGTCGAGGGACTGAAGGGTCTGGTCGGTGATCGGCTTCGTCATGGCATCGAGGCTCCGGAAAAGACCATATAATCCGCGGCGGCGCGAACACAACGCCGATGTCGGCTCGTTTCCCTTTGCGTCGCTGCCGTCCCGGGGTTAAAAGCCGCGCTTTACCGCCATCAAGGAACCCCTCCATGCGTCCTTCCAAGCGCCAGCCTGACGAGATGCGCGCCGTCAGCTTCGAACGCGGCGTCTCCAAGCATGCCGAGGGCTCCTGCCTCGTCAAGTTCGGCGACACGCACGTGCTCTGCACCGCGAGCCTCGAGGAGCGCGTGCCGCCATGGCTGCGCAACAGCGGCAAGGGCTGGGTGACGGCGGAGTATGGCATGCTGCCGCGCGCCACCGGCGACCGCATGCGCCGCGAGGCCTCCGCCGGCAAGCAGGGCGGCCGCACGCTGGAGATCCAGCGGCTGATCGGCCGCTCGCTGCGCGCCGTGGTCGACCTGGAAGCGCTGGGCGAAGTGCAGATCACGGTGGACTGCGACGTCATCCAGGCCGACGGCGGCACGCGCACCGCCTCGATCACCGGCGGCTTCGTCGCGCTCTACGACTGCCTGGCCTGGATGGAGGCGCGCAAGATGCTGACGGTGAGCAAGGTGCTCAAGGACCATGTCGCGGCGATCTCCTGCGGCATCCATGGCGGCACCTGCGTCATCGACCTCGACTATGTCGAGGATTCGTCCGCCGGCGCCGACGCCAACTTCGTCATGACCGGCAAGGGCGGCATCGTCGAGATCCAGGGCACGGCCGAGGGCGACGCCTTCTCGGAGGCGCAGTTCGCCGAACTGATGGCCCTGGCCAGGAAGGGCATCGCCCGCCTCGTCGACCTGCAGAAGATGGCGGTGGCCTGAGGCCGGCGGCGGCCGCCGCGACAAAACGGGAGACCGGACATGACGCCAGCGGCGATCCTCGAATCCGCGCTCTACGTGGCCGATCTCGACGCGGCCGAGGCCTTCTACGGCGAGGTTCTGGGACTGGAGCGGATCGCGAAGGTGGACGGGCGCCACGTCTTCTTCCGCTGCGGGTCCGGCATCCTGCTGCTGTTCCAGCCGGACGCGACGGTGGTTCCGCCGGCGCCCGAGGCGAGGCTGCCGGTACCGCCGCACGGCGCGCGGGGCCAGGGCCACCTCTGCTTCTCGGCTTCGGCTAGCGAGATCGACCGCTGGAAGGCGCATCTCGTGGCCCGCGGCATCGCCGTCGAGGCCGATTTCGAATGGCCGCAGGGCGGCCGGTCCATCTACTTCCGCGATCCGTCCGGCAACTCGCTGGAATTCGCCGAACCACGCATCTGGGGTATCGCATGATCTCGCTCGCCGGCCGCAGGATCGTCGTCGCCAGCCACAATGCCGGCAAGCTGCGCGAATTCGCCGACCTGATGGCGCCCTTCGGCATCGAGGCGAAGTCGGCGAAGGACTACGGCCTGCCCGAGCCGGAGGAGACCGGCACGACCTTCGAGGAAAACGCCTACATCAAGGCCTTCGCCGCGGCGAAGGCGACCGGCCTGCCGGCGATGTCGGACGATTCCGGGCTCTGCGTCGATGCGCTGGACGGCGCGCCGGGGGTCTACACTGCCGACTGGGCGACGCGCCCCGACGGCACGCGCGATTTCATGATGGCGATGGAGAAGACGCAGGCGTTGCTGGCGGAGGCGGGCGCCACCGAGCCCGCGCAGCGGACCGGCCGCTTCGTGGCGGTTCTGTGCCTGTGCGAGCCCGACGGAACGGCCGAATACTTCCGCGGCGAGGCGCAAGGGACGCTGGTCTGGCCGCCGCGCGGCAGCGACGGCTTCGGCTACGATCCGGTGTTCCAGCCGGACGGCTTCGAGATCACCTTCGGCGAGATGACAGCCGAAGAGAAGCATGGCTGGAAGCCGGGACAGGAGACCGCGCTGTCGCACCGCGCCCGCGCCTTCCGGAAGTTCGCCCGGGCGAAGCTGGGGTCGGCATGACGGTGCTGGGCTTCCGCGCCACGCCCGACGGCGGAACGCTGCTCGCGGACGACCGGTCGCCCGGTTTCGGCGTCTACGTCCACTGGCCCTTCTGCGCGGCCAAGTGCCCCTACTGCGACTTCAACTCGCATGTCCGCCACCAGCCGCCGGACCAGGCCCGCTTCGCCCGCGCCTTCGAGACCGAACTCGCGTCGATGCGGGCGCAGTCCGGCCCGCGTACGGTCACCAGCGTCTTCCTCGGCGGCGGCACGCCCTCGCTGATGGAGCCGGGAACCGTCGGCGCCATCCTCGACGCCATCGCCGCGAACTGGACCGTGCCGGCCGGCATCGAGGTGACGCTGGAGGCCAACCCCTCGTCGGTCGAGGCAGGACGGTTCCGCGGCTATCGCGCGGCCGGCGTCAACCGCGTCTCGCTCGGCGTCCAGGCGCTGAACGACCGCGACCTGAAGTTCCTCGGCCGGCTGCATAATGTCGAAGAGGCGCTGAAGGCCATCGAGCTCGCCCGCGCGACCTTCCCGCGCCTCTCCTTCGACCTGATCTATGCCCGCCCGGGCCAGACGCTGGAGGCCTGGGAGGCCGAGCTGCGCCAGGCGATCGGCCATGCCGCCGACCACCTGTCGCTCTACCAGCTCACCATCGAGGAGGGCACGCCTTTCTTCGCGCTGCATGCCGCCAGGAAATTCGCTATCCCGGATGCCGACCTCGCGGCCGACCTCTACCAGCTGACGCAGGAGGTGACCGCCGCGCACGGGCTGCCCGCCTACGAGATCTCCAACCATGCGCGGCCGGGCGCGGAAAGCCGCCACAACCTGACCTACTGGCGCTACGGCGAATATGTCGGCGTCGGCCCGGGCGCCCACGGACGCTTCATCGCCGAGGGCACGCGCACGGTGACGATGGCCGAGCGTCACCCCGAGCGCTGGCTGGCGCTGGTCGAGCAGCAGGGCCACGGCGTCGCCGACGGCGAGGAACTGACGCGCGACCAGGAGGCCGACGAGTTCCTGCTGATGGGGCTCAGGCTCGTCGAAGGCCTCGATCTCGTGCGCTACGCCGAACTCGCCGGCCGCCCCCTGCCGCAGGACCGCATCGCGATCCTGCAGCAGGAGGGTCTCGTCGCCCCGATCGGCAATTCCCGCCTGCGCGCGACATCGGCGGGGATGATCGTGCTCGACGCGGTGGTGGCGGACCTGGCGCGGTGAGGGCGGCGTTGCCGCCAGGGAGAATGGTCACTATAGTCAACATGGTCATCGTCGACCGCCGTCGACGACCGGGCAGTAGGACATTCGAGTGAGCAGGACCGCGAACGACGATCTGGACGTCTGGACGCTCGCCGCTGCGAAGGCGCGACTGTCGGAGGTCCTCGAGCGTGCGCAGGAGGGCCCCCAGATGGTGACCCGGAACGGCAAGCCGGCGGCAGTCATCGTCTCCGCGGAGGAATGGAAGCGGAAGACGGAGAGGAGGGGCAATCTGGCGGAATTTCTTCTCGCCTCGCCGCTCCGCGGACAGGATCTCGATTTCGAGCGCCTGGACGACCAGCCTCGTGATCTCGAGCCTTGAGCTATCTCCTCGACACGAATGTCCTGTCGGAACCCCTGCGGCCGCAACCCTCGCCCGCCGTCGTGCGCTGGCTCGAGGAACTGGACGAGGACCGGGCCTACGTCAGCGTGATCACGCTGGCCGAAATACGGCGCGGCGCTCTGTTGCTGGCGTCCGGGCGCCGCCGCGAAACACTCATGAAGTGGGTCGACGAGGACCTTCGCAGCCGGTTCGTCGGCCGGATCGCGCCCGTCGATGCCGCGGTGGCCGATCGCTGGTCCGACGTCATGGCTGCCCGCCGATCCGAAGGCCAAGGGCTTGGCGTGATGGACGGGTTCATCGCCGCCACAGCCCTCGTGCGCGGATGGACGGTCGTCACGAGGAACGTCAGGGATTTCGCCTTTCTGGGTGACCGTGTCGTCAACCCGTGGGGAACCCCGTGACAGAGCCGCGTCATCCCACCTTCCTCGTCCATCAGACGGTCATCCCCGCCCGTCCGCTGGAGCCGGCGCTCTATCTGGTGGCGACGCCGATCGGAAACCTTGGCGACGTGACGCTGCGGGCTCTGGAGACGCTGGCGGCCGTCGACGTCGTCGCCTGCGAGGACACCCGCGTCAGCCGCGTGCTTTTGGACCGCTACGGGATCCGCCAGAAGCTGACCGCCTATCACGAGCACAATGCGCAGGCGGCGGGGCCGCGGCTGCTCGCCGATCTGGCCGATGGAAAGGCGGTGGCGCTGATCTCCGACGCCGGCACGCCGCTGGTCTCCGATCCCGGCTACCGGCTGGTCGGCGAGGCGATCGCGGCGGGCCACCGTGTCGTGCCGATCCCCGGCGCCTCCGCGGTGCTGGCGGCGCTGACGGCGAGCGGCCTGCCGTCCGACGCCTTCTTCTTCGCCGGCTTCCTGCCGGTGAAGGACGGACAGCGCCGGTCGCGGCTCGAAGCGGTGAAGGCGGTGCCGGGCACGCTGGTCTTCTACGAATCGCCGAACCGGGTGGCCGACAGCCTCGCCGCCATGCGCGACGTGCTGGGCGGCGAACGCGAAGCCGCCGTTGGTCGCGAACTGACCAAGACCTTCGAGGAAATGCGGCGCGGCAGTCTGGCTGCTCTGGCGGAACATTACGAGGCGGCGCCGACGCCGAAAGGCGAGATCGTCGTCTGCGTCGCGCCGCCCGGAGCGGCCGCGGCGGACGCGCCCGGGGACGTCGACCGGCTGCTCCTGTCGCTCGCCGCCGAAATGCCGGCGTCCAAGGCCGCGGGCGAGGCCGCCCGCATGACCGGGCAGCCCAAGCAGGCGCTCTACAGGCGGCTCCTGGAGCTGAAGGAGGAGGGCGGTGGCGGCTGAGGCGCGCGACCGGCGCTTCCGCGCCTATCGCAAGGGCCACCGCGGCGAGTGGCTGGCCGCGCTCGCCCTGATGCTGAAGGGCTACCGCATCGTCGCCCGCCGGCACCGCACCAGGCTCGGCGAGATCGACCTGATCGCCCGGCGCGGCGACGTCGTCGCCATCGTCGAGGTCAAGGCGCGGCCGACCCTCGTCCAGGCGATGGACGCGGTCGGTCACGAGGCACAGCGCCGCATCGAAGGCGCGGCCGACCTCTGGCTCTCCAGGCAGCGGGACCACGCCCGCCTGTCTTTGCGCTTCGACATCATCGCCGTGCTGCCGCGACGCTGGCCTGTGCATGTCGAGAATGCCTTCCAGGGGCGCTGAGCCTTGCGCGCAGTATCCGGGCGGATCATTCTGCTTCTGATGCGGCTAATCAATAACCTGCGGAGTATTCGAGATGTGCCATCATTGCGTGATCGACGGCGTCAAGAAGAGCATGCTGTCGCGACGTGACCTGTTCCGGGGTGCGGCCATGGCCGCCGGGGCCGCGGCGATCGGGGCCGCTGCAGCACCCCAGCCCCTGTTCGCCCAGGCGGCGGCGCCGACCAAGGCAGAGGACCTGACCCACGAGCTCTACGACCGGTTCCCGACCTTCTTCGGCGAGCAGCAGGTCTTCTACGACCAGAAGTTCAACTATGCGGAGCACAAGTTCAACCTGTTCGAGCTGCGCGTGAACGAGCACACCGGCACCCACATCGACGCGCCGCTGCATTTCTCGGAGGACGGCAGGTCGGTGGCGGAGATCCCGGTCGCGGATCTCGTCTGCCCGCTGGTCGTCATCGACATCCGCGCCAAGGCTGCCGAGAACGCCGACGCACAGGTGACGCCCGACGACGTCAAGGCCTGGACATCCGCGAACGGCGACCTGCCGGCCGGCGCCTGCGTGGCCATGCTCTCCGGCTGGGGCCAGCACGTCGCCACCGACAAGTTCCGCAACGTCGGCGCCGATGGCAAGACCATGCATTTCCCGGGCTTCCACATCGAAGCCGCGCAGATGCTGATCGAATCGGCTTCCGGCGTGAAGGGCATCGCCGTCGACACGCTGTCGCTCGACTTCGGCATGTCGCCCGACTTCGCCGTGCACTACGCCTGGCTGCCGTCGGGCCGCTGGGGCCTCGAATGCATCGCCAACCTCGAGTCCATGCCGGCTTCCGGCGGTACCATCGTCGTCGGCGCGCCCAAGGTGCGTGGCGGCACGGGCGGCCCCTCGCGCGTCTTCGGCATGGCCTGACCGCGACGATCCCTCTGGACAAGCGCCTCGCGGGGCGCTTGTCTTTCCTTGCCGCAGGGGGGCGCGGCGGGGGGGAACGAGGATGACGTTCGACTACGTGATCGCTGGTGGCGGATCGGCCGGTTCGACGCTCGCCGCGCGCCTGTCCGAAGACCCGTCCGTCAGCGTCTGCCTGATCGAGGCAGGCGGCGAGGGCCGCGATCTCCTGGTGCGCGTGCCGGTCGGCGTGGCGGCGATGCTGCCGGGACGGCCCACGAAGATCAACAACTGGTGTTTCGAGACCGTGCCGCAGCCGGGGCTCGCTGGCCGCAGGGGCTACCAGCCGCGCGGCAAGGCGCTCGGCGGATCGAGCGCCATCAATGCCATGCTCTATGTGCGCGGCCATCCGTCGGACTATGACGACTGGGCGAATCTCGGCTGTGAGGGCTGGAGCTGGAACGACGTCCTGCCCTTCTTCCGCAAGGCGGAGGGCAACAGCCGCGGTGCCGACGACCGTCACGGCGCCGACGGGCCGCTCAAGGTGCGGGACCAGGCGAGTCCGCGCGCCATCAGCCGGGCCTTCGTGGACGCCTGCGGCCGCCTGCAGATCCGCCGCAACGACGATTTCAACGGACCCGACCAGGAGGGCGCCGGGCTCTACCAGGTCACCCAGTTCTTCGACGGCCCGCATCGCGGCGAGCGCTGCTCGGCGGCGGCGGCCTATCTCCATCCGGTCATGGACCGGCCGAACCTGACGGTGATCACCGGCGCGCATGTGACGCGGATCGCGCTGGACGGCCGGCGGGCGACCGGCCTCCACTACCGGCTGGGAAAGGAGGAGCGCGTCGTGCAGGCGGCGCGCGAGGTGATCGTGTCGGCCGGTGCCTTCGGCTCGCCGCAACTGCTGCTGCTGTCCGGCATCGGTCCGGCGGACGAACTGAAGAGCCATGGCCTGCCGGTCGTGCACGAGCTGCCGGGCGTCGGGCGGAACCTGCAGGACCATCTCGACTTCGTGCTGACGTGGAAATCGCGGCGGACCGATCTCTTCGGCATCGGGCTGCGCGGCGGCCTGGCGCTCGCCGGACAGGCCGGCGCCTGGCGCCGCGACGGCTCCGGGCATTTCTCTTCGCCCATCGCCGAGGCGGGCGCCTTCGTGAAGTCGCGGCCCGATCTCGACCGGCCCGACCTGCAGCTGCATTTCTGCGCCGGCATCGTCGACGACCATACGCGCAAAATACGCCTGGGCTTCGGCTTCTCCAGCCATGTCTGCGTGCTCAGGCCCTTCTCGCGCGGCACCGTCGGGCTCCTCGACGCGGACCCGCTCTCGGCGCCGCGCATCGATCCGGCCTTCCTGTCCGACGAACGCGATGCCGACCTGCTCCTGAAGGGCGCGAAGCTGATGCGCGAAATCCTCGCCGCCGAGCCGCTGGCGCCGTACCGCCACAAGGAACTCTACATCGACGGACCGGTCTCCGACGCCGCGCTCATGCAGCACATCCGCGCCCGCGCCGACACGATCTACCATCCGGTCGGCACCTGCCGGATGGGCACCGACGACGAGGCCGTCACCGATCCGCAGCTGCGCGTGCGCGGCATCGACGGGCTGCGCGTGGTCGACGCCTCGGTGATGCCGACGCTGATCGGCGGCAACACCAACGCGCCGACGATCATGATCGCGGAGAAGGCGGCGGAGCTGATCCGGACGGCGGCCTGACGCGGCTGGTCGGACATGCGGGGACCGGAATGCGGGGACAGTTTACCGAATTCGCCAGCGCCATGACGGTCATCCGCGGTGGCAGGAGGCCGAATTCGGTAAACTGTCCCCGTATTTCCAGATAGCCCACGATCAGCCGCGCGGCGTCACCCGCATCGGCAGGCCGCCGCCCGGCTGCGTGGTGAGCTTCTGAACCGGCCAGGGCCTGGTCGTCGGCAGCGTGTCGAAGCGGTAGCGCGACATCAGCGTGCCGAGTGCGATCACGGCTTCCTGCATGGCGAAGCTCGCGCCGATGCAGATGCGCGGCCCGGCGCCGAAGGGGAGATACTGGTAGCGGTCGATGCGCTCGCGGTTGCCGGGCAGGAAACGCGCGGGCAGGAAGGCGTCCGGACGGTCCCACAGCCTGCGGTGGCGATGCACCGTCCAGGGCATGATCTGGACCTGGGTGCCCTTCTCGATGACGAGGTCGCCGAAGGCGTCGTCATCGATCGCCTCGCGGCTGATCGAGGCCGCCGGCGGATAGAGCCGCATCGCCTCCTCGAAAGCCGCGCGGGTGATCGGCATGGCGTCCAGCCATTTCACCGGATCCGGCTCGTGCGCCAGCACGGCATCGATTTCTTGCTCCACCCTGTCGCGCTCCCGGGGGGCCTCGGCGAGGCAGTAGAGCGTCCAGCCGAGCGCCCGCGCGGTCGTCTCGTGGCCTGCACCGATGAAGGTGATGATGTTGTCGGCGATCTCCTCGCGCGACAGGCCCTGCGGCCCCTCGGCCCTGAGGAGCAGCGTCAGGAAGTCGTTCGGCGCGCTGCCGGGATCTTGCTCCAGTTTCCTCCGCCGGAGCTGCGCCGTGTCGTCGACCAGCCTGCGGAAGAAGGCCATGGCCCGGCGTCCGCGGATTCGGGTGAAGCGCGGCAGCCAGTCCGGGGCGCCCAGCAGATCGAGAGGGTCGACCCGGCCCATGGTCTCGAACAGCCGGTCGACCTGCCGGGCAAACGTCCCCGGCTCGCCCGCGATCTCGCCCGAGAACAGCGTCTCGGCAAGGATGTCGTAGGTCAGCATGGTCATGTCGTGCGCGAGATCGACCGTCCCGGTCAGCCCTTCGTAGCGGCGGACGAAAGCCTGGGCGCTCTTCAGCATCGGCGCGGCAAAGCCGTGGATGTGACGCGGCGTGAACACGGGCGCCATCGCCTTGCGCGAACGCTTCCAGGTCTCGCCCTCGGCCGTCAGCAGCCCGTCGCGCAGGATCGGCCGCAGGATCTTCTGCCGCACCCGCCCCATGCGGTAGTTGCGCACGTTGTCGACGAGCACGTGGCGGATGAGGCCCGGATCGTTGGCCACGAGCAGCGGCCCGCCGATGCCGCCCTTCAGCGACACCCATGGCTCGTTGTAGGAGGGCTCCCCCCACAGTTCGAGCGGATTGCGATAGACGATCCGCAGCATCTGCAGTGCCGAAGGCGGGCGTTTGCGCGGCTTCGGGGCCGGCGGTACGAAGGGAGCGGGTGCGGCGTCCATGGCGGGCCTCGTCCTGTTGGCGCGATCCTAGAGGCTTCGCTGCGCTTCGCACAGACGGCGAATGGCCGTGACTGCCGCAACGCACGGCGCGCCCGCGCCGTTCCCGGCCGCCGGGGGGACGCCATTGCCCCGACTGCCCTGCAATGACCGCGCAGACGTGGATAAATCGGCCCATTCCTTTGGAATGGCGGCTTGAAAACCTATATGAAGGGAGCCTATGGCCGATGCGATTCGCAGCCCTCCCGCGTGGCGCCGCGAGACAGTTTGAAAGAACGGAACTTCATGACCGAAACGCCCGAACCGATCCCCGGCGAACCGGCCGAGTACGGCGCCGAGTCCATCAGGGTCCTCAAGGGCCTGGATGCGGTGCGCAAGCGGCCGGGCATGTATATCGGCGATACCGACGACGGCTCGGGCCTGCACCACATGGTCTACGAGGTGGTCGACAACGCCATCGACGAGGCGCTGGCCGGGCATGCCACGAAGGTGACCGTGACGCTCAATGCCGACGGCTCCTGCACGGTGACGGACAACGGCCGCGGCATCCCGACCGACATCCACAAGGGCGAGGGCGTCTCGGCGGCCGAGGTCATCATGACCCAGTTGCATGCGGGCGGCAAGTTCGACCAGAATTCCTACAAGGTCTCGGGCGGCCTGCACGGCGTCGGCGTCTCGGTCGTCAACGCGCTGTCGGTCTGGCTGAAGCTGAAGATCCGCCGCAAGGGCCGGATCCACGAGATGTCCTTCACCCACGGCGTCGCCGACGGGCCGCTGGTGGAGACCGGCGACGCCGGCACGGAGACCGGCACCGAGGTCACCTTCCTGCCGTCCTCCGACACCTTCACCATGGTCAATTTCGACTATGGCACGCTGGAGCACCGGCTGCGCGAACTCGCCTTCCTGAACTCGGGCGTGCGCATCATCCTGACCGACCGCCGCCCGGCCGACGTCAAGCAGGTGGAACTGCTCTACGAGGGCGGGCTCGAGGAGTTCGTGAAGTATCTCGATCGCGCGAAGAAGCCGCTGATCGACAAGCCGATCGCCATCAGCGCCGAGCGCGACGGGATCACGGTCGAAGTGGCGATGTGGTGGAATGACAGCTACCACGAGAACGTGCTCGCCTTCACCAACAACATTCCGCAGCGCGACGGCGGCACGCATCTCGCCGGCTTCCGTGGCGCCCTGACGCGCCAGGTGACCGGCTATGCCGAGGCCTCCGGCGTGACCAAGAAGGAAAAGGTGACGCTGACCGGCGACGACTGCCGCGAGGGCCTGACCGCGGTCCTCTCGGTCAAGGTGCCCGATCCGAAATTCTCCTCCCAGACCAAGGACAAGCTGGTCTCCTCGGAGGTGCGTCCGGTCGTCGAAGGCCTCGTCAACGAGGCGCTCGGCACCTGGTTCGAGGAGCATCCGGCCGAATCGAAGGTGCTCGTCGCCAAGGTGGTGGAGGCCGCCGCCGCGCGCGAGGCCGCCCGCAAGGCGCGCGAGCTGACCCGCCGCAAGGGCGTGCTCGACATCACCTCGCTGCCCGGCAAGCTCGCCGACTGCCAGGAGCGCGACCCGGCCAAGTCCGAGATCTTCATCGTCGAGGGCGACTCGGCCGGCGGCTCGGCCAAGGGCGGGCGGTCGCGCCAGAACCAGGCGATCCTGCCGCTGCGCGGCAAGATCCTCAACGTCGAGCGCGCCCGCTTCGACCGGATGCTGTCGTCGGACATGATCGGCACGCTGATCACCGCGCTCGGCACCTCGATCGGCAAGGACGAGTTCAACGCCGACAAGCTGCGCTACCACAAGATCATCATCATGACGGACGCCGACGTCGACGGCGCCCACATCCGCACCCTGCTCCTCACCTTCTTCTTCCGCCAGATGCCGGAGCTGATCGAGCGCGGGCACCTCTACATCGCCCAGCCGCCGCTCTACAAGGTGACGCGCGGCAAGAGCTCGCAGTACCTGAAGGACGAGCAGGCCTTCGAGGAATACCTGATCAATTCGGGCCTCGACGAGGCCTCGCTGCAGCTCGCCTCCGGCGAGGTCCGCGCCGGGCAGGACCTGCGCGCCGTCATCGACGATGCGCTGGCCGTGCGCTCGCTGATTTCGGGTCTGCACACGCGCTATGACCGCTCGGTGGTGGAGCAGGCGGCGATCGCCGGCGCGCTGACCGCCAACGCCTTCGACGACCTCGGCCGCGCCAACGCCATGGCGCAGCGCATCGCCGAGCGGCTCGACATCATCGCCGAGGAGACCGAGCGCGGCTGGACCGGCCGTACCTCGATATCGAATGAGGGGCCCGGCGGCTACGTGCTGGAGCGCACCGTGCGCGGCGTGAAGGAGAGCGTGACGCTCGACGCCGGCCTGATCGCCTCGGCCGACGCGCGCGCGCTCGATCGCTACGCGCCGCGGCTGGCCGAGGTCTACGGCGAGCCGCCGCTGTTGCGCCGCAAGGACAGATCCGAGCCGATCGCCGGCCCGATGCAGCTCCTGGAGGGCGTCTTCGCCACCGGCCGCCGCGGCCTCTCGATGCAGCGCTACAAGGGCCTCGGCGAGATGAACGCGGAGCAGCTGTGGGAAACGACGCTCGATCCGAACGTCCGCTCGCTGCTGCAGGTGAAGGTTGCCGACGCCACCGACGCCGACTCGCTGTTCTCGCGCCTGATGGGCGACGAGGTGGAGCCGCGCCGCGAGTTCATCCAGGACAACGCGCTGAGCGTGGCGAACCTGGACATCTGAGGGGCTCACGAAATCACCGGTACCCGGCGAAGGTCGTCCAACGCCAGGGTCCGGTCTCCGGGCCGGATCGTCAGAGCCCTCGCAGGAGCGTCCACAAGGGTTCCTGCGAGGGGCATCGACACGACGGAGAGGCTGGCCTTTTCGTCAGGACGATCAGGCAGGGCCTCTTGGCGGATTCCCGGTCGCACCGGGTCCGAGCGGTCCAGGCCCCGTTACTTCCCGTTCTTCTCCAGCCACGCCTGCATTTCGGCGATCTCCTTCTCCTGCGCCGCGATGATCGCCTGCGCCATCGCCTTGGTCGACGGGTCGGTGGCGTGCTCGAGGGCGACCTTGGCCATGTCGATCGCGCCCTGATGATGCGGGATCATCTTCAGCCGGAAATCGACGTCCGGATTGCCCGTGTAGGCGACGGCCATGCCGTGCATCATGGTCATGTCGGCCTGCTTGAAGGCCCTGGTCGCCGCGCTGTCCCCGTCCGCGGGCATCATCATCTGCATCATGCCCTGCATGTCTTCCATCGCCATCATGCCGCCCGAACCATGCATGCCATGGTTCATCTGCGCGGAGGCGATGCCGGCGGCAGCGGTGACAGCGACGGCGGCGACGAGCGTCTTGAGCGTGTTCATGGTGCTTCTCCTCGGGTGTTCTTCAGTCGTTGACGAAGCGGGCCTGGATGCCGTGACCATCGGCCAGCGTGGCCGAGACGACGACGCGCGCGCCCGCGCCCAGCGGCCCCGGCAGCGCCCCGACGAGCCGGTTCGGCGCCTGCGTCTGCAGGGTGATCGTGGTCGTCTTCCCCGCGTCCTGCACGATCGCCCGCGCCTTCGTGGTGCCATCGGACGACATGGGCTTTCCGTCCCCGTCGGCGAAGTGAAGGACGAGCGTGTCGTTCTGCACGGTCATTTCCACGAAGACGTCGTGCGTCTCGACGACCGGTCCGCCGTTGGGCCCTCTCGTCGCCTCTTGCGCGAACGCCGCGGTCCCCAGAGCCGCAAGTGCCGCGGTCGCCAGTTTCAATCGCTTCATGGGATTCTCCTTCTTGTCCTGGTTCAGAAAGCTTCGACCGGGGTGGATGCGACCGCCGGTTTCCCGGCACGCGCGGCCAGGATCCGCCCGAGGGGCTTGCGCCCGAAGGTCAGGAACAGGACCGGCGTGAGGAAGGTGTCGAGCAGGGTGGCCGAAATGAGACCGCCGAAGATCGTCACCGCGACCGGGTGCAGGATCTCGCGGCCAGGCTCGCCCGCTCCGATGAGGAGCGGAATGAGGGCCAGTCCGGCGGACAGCGCCGTCATCAGCACGGGCGACAGCCGTTCGAGACTGCCGCGCACGACCAGTTCCCTGCCGAAGCGTTCGCCCTCGTGGAGCGCCAGGTTGATGTAGTGCGACACCTTCAGGATGCCGTTGCGCGCCGAGATGCCGGCAAGGGTGATGAAGCCGATCATCGAGGCGACCGACAGCGGCTGATCGGCGATGTTGAGCGCGATCACGCTGCCGATGAGCGCGAGCGGGATGTTGCCCATCACGATCAGGGCGAGCACGCCGGACTGGTAGCGGCTGTAGAGCACGACGAAGATCAGCACGAGCGACACGAGCGACAGGAGGCCGATCCGCAGGCTCGCCTCCTCCTGCGCCTGGAACGTACCTTCGAGCGCCGTGACATAGCCTTGCGGCCACTGCGTCGCCGCGATCGCGGCGCGGATGTCGGCCACGATCGCCGCCATGTCGCGCTCGCCGCCCGTGTTGCCGAGGACGGCGATGCGGCGCTGGCCGTTCTCGCGCAGGATCTGGTTGGGTCCGTCGGTCTCCGCGACGGTCGCGATCATGCTCAGGGGGACATGACCGCTCGGCGTGGCGATCAGCAGATCTTCGAGACCCGTCGTCGACCGGTCCTGGTCCGACAGCCGCATGACCACGTCGAAGCGTCGGTTGCCTTCGACGATCTGCGAGACGGTCCGGCCGTTCGACATCGTCTCGAGCGCTTCGGTCACCGCGGCCGGCGTCAGCCCGTAGAGCGCGGCGCGCTCATGATCGACGTCGACGCGCAGCTGGGGAATGCGAACCTGCTTCTCGACCTGCAGGTCGACGAGGCCGGGAATGCCCGACAGACGGTCGCGCAGGCCGTCGGCCAGCGCGCGCAGCCGGTCGAGGTCGTCGCCGTAGATCTTGAGCGCGATCTCGGCGCGCACGCCCGACAGCATGTGGTCGAGCCGGTGCGAGATCGGCTGCCCGACGTTGAGCGAAGCCGGCAGCACGGCGAGCCTCGACCGGATGTCGGCCATGACCACGTCCTTCGGCCGATCGGAACGCCTCAGATCGACATCGATCTCGGAGGAATGGACGCCTTCGGCATGCTCGTCGAGTTCCGCGCGGCCCGTGCGTCGTCCGACGGAAACGACTTCGGGGACGTCGGCGATCAGGTTCTCGGCGATCGTTCCGAGGCGGTGGCTCTCGGCAAGCGCGATGCCCGGATTGTAGGCGAGGCTGATCGTCAGCGTGCCTTCGTTGAAGGGCGGCAGGAAGGCGCGCGGCAGGAGCGTCGCCGCGTAGGCTGCTCCGCCCACCCCCAGCGCGACCGCGGCGAAGAGGAGGGTTCGCCGGCGAAAGGCGATCTCCAGCAGTGCGGTGTTGCCCCGCTTCAGATGTCTCACCACGAAGGTGTCGCCATGGTGCGATCGGGTCGGGCCCGACAGAAGGTAGTAGGCGAGCACCGGCGTCACGGTGATCGAGGTGACGAGCGAGGCGAGGATCGAGACGATGTAGGCGACGCCCAGCGGCGCGAACAGCCGCCCCTCGATGCCCGACAGCGCGAAGAGCGGGATGAAGACGAGGATGACGATCATGGTGGCGTAGACGATGCCCGACCGCACCTCCTGGGACGCCGACGCGATCACTTCCAGCACCGGGCGGGGAACGGCGAGAAGCCGGTTTTCCTTCAGCCGCCGCATGATGTTCTCGACGTCGACCACGGCGTCGTCGACCAGTTCGCCGATCGCGATCGCAAGTCCGCCGAGCGTCATGGTGTTGATCGTCAGTCCGAAGGCCGCGAAGACGAGGACGGTGACCAGGATCGAGATCGGGATCGCGGTCAGCGAGATGAACGTCGCGCGCCAGTTCATCAGGAAGAGGATCAGCACGACCGCGACGACGACCGCTGCCTCGACGAGGACGGTCTTCACGTTGTCGACGGAGGTCTCGATGAAGGTCGCCTGCCGGAACTGGAGGTTGGTGGCCGAGACGCCCTCGGGCAGCGTGCGCTGGATGTCGGAAAGCGCCTGCTCGATCCTGGCCGTCAGGTCGACCGTGTCGGCTCCGGGCTGCTTCTGGATCGAGACGATCACGGCGGGCTTGCCCTGGAAGCCGGCGTCCCCGCGCTTGACGCGCGGCGCGAAGTCGACCTGCGCCACCTGATGGAGGAACACGGCCCGTGCGCCGTCCTGCGCAACCACGGTGTTGCGAAGGTCTTCCAGTCGCTGCGTCATCCCGACATTGCGGATCAGATACTCGCGGCCGTTCTGGTCGATGAACCCTCCGCCGGTATTGGTCCCGAACCGGGCGACGGCTGTCTCGATCTGTCCGTAGGTGACACCGAGTGCCTGCAGCGCGGCGACGTTCGGCACGATCCGATACTGCCGCACCTCGCCGCCGATGGGGATGACCTGCGCGACGCCGGGGATGGTCAGAAGCTGCGGACGCATCACGAAATCGGCGATCTCGCGGATTTCCATCGCCGAAGCGGTGTCGCTGGTCACCGCGATCAGCATGATCTCGCCCATGATCGATGTGACCGGCCCCATCTGGGGGACGACGCCGTCCGGCAGTTGCTCGCCGACCAGCGCCAGCCGCTCCGCGACCAGCTGGCGGGAGCGATAGATATCGGTTCCCCAGTCGAACTCGACATAGACGATCGAGAGGCCGACGCCCGATACCGAGCGGACCCTGGTCACGCCGGGCATGCCGTTCATAGAGGTTTCGATCGGGTAGGTGACGAGCTGCTCCACCTCCTGGGGGGCGAGCCCGTCGGCCTCCGTCATCAGCGTGACGGTCGGCTTGTTCAGGTCGGGAAAGACGTCGACGGGAACGCGTGGCAGCACCCACGAGCCGTAGGCGACGAGAACGAGCGCTGCCGCGATGACGAACAGGCGGTTGCGCAGGCTGGAAGTGACGAGGAAGCTGAACATCGCCGCTCACCGGACCTGGTTGATGAGTTCCGAGCCGCGGACGACGATCCTGTCGCCCTCGGCTACTCCGGCACGTAGGATCACGCGGGTGGCATCGAAAGGCTCGGTGCGTACCGGTCGCGGCTCGAACCTCTCGGCCTCCGCATGCCGCCAGACCAGGGCCTCGCCATTGACCCCTTTCAGCACCGCCTCGCGTGGCAGGACCATTGCGGTGATGGCGTCTCCGTTGCGGGCGAACACCTTTACGGGTTGCCCGACACCGAGGTTCGGCGACGGATCGACGATCGCGAACTGGACACGGGTCGCCTGTTGCTGGAGCGCCTTGCTGAACCCGATGAAGCGAAGATCGATCGCCTCGCCGTCGGCGGCCAATGCGCTTGCGCCCGAGAGCGCCGAAGGGTTCACCTGACCGTAGACCAGGGCCTCCACCCACAGGCCGTCCGGGTCGACGATCTGGAAGATCGTGTCCTCGGGACCCACGACCTGCCCGGCGACGATGTTGACGGAGGCGATCACCCCGTCGACCGGCGCGCGCAGCGTCTCCGGCTCGGACCGGACATCCGCGAAAATGGCCAGCCGTCGGCGCAACCCGGCGAGCTCGGTCTCGGCGTCGCTCACCTGGCTCTGCGCCGACACGCCGCGCTCGGCAAGCGTGCGCGCCCTCTCGAGTTTCGCTTCGGCGACGGCGATCTCCTGCTCGATGGCGCCGACCTGCTCGGCGATACCGGTCTGGTCGGCCTGCGACAGCGCCTGTTCGACCAGGGCGAGGACGTCCCCGTTTCGGACCCTCTGTCCGAGCAACGGAAGGCCATCGTCCGGTGACAGGATGCGGCCCCCGTTGATGCTCTGGACGAGGCCGGAGCGGTTGGGGTCCGCGATGACGCGACCGATCAGGCTGACCGCCCGGAACGCCTCCTCGGGCCTTGCCACGATCGTCCGCACGTCGAGCAGGCGCTGCGACGGCTTCGGCAGGAAGATCGAACCGTCCGGGAGACGGCTCGGGGCATCTCCTGGCGGTGCCGGAACGGCAGCCGACCCGTGATCGTGACCGTCATGGCCGATGGCGAGCGCAGTCGTTGCGACGAGCGCGACGCCGGCGACCAGGGCAAGCGGAACCGCGCGCCGGCTTCGCAGGGAAAGGCCCAGAAGGAACCCGATGACGAGCGCTGCTCCGCCGATCATGTATGGCTGCGGCACGGTGTAGCCGGCCAGCACGAGGTCGGGGTCCGTTGCCGGGCCGGGCATCGGCGGGGCGGGCGTTGCAGACGCCGCTGTCTCGGGTAACGGGGGACGATCGAGCGTACCGATCAACAGGTCGTCGCCGGAGGGCGCGGTGATGATGAAGACGATCTCCAGCGGGCCCTGGCCGGAGAAGGCGTCGGAGGCGATCTCGAAGGTGCCGTCGCCGTTGGGCGTGGCGGCGATGTCGGTCTCGCCGACGGTCGCGACGATCGCAGCCTCCGGTACCGGCTCGTTGGTCTCGAAGCGGTCGAGATAGAGGCGCAGGCTGCCCCGGTTCAGGATGCCGACGAGTTCGTATGTCTCGGACTGCGCCGCGACCCGTGGCGACGACGGGGCGGTCGCGGCCGGCTGCGGCCCGCCATGGTCATGGCCCTCATGTGCCTGGGCGGCGGCGGGAATGACTGTCAGGGCAAGCCATGCGAGAGGGACCCGCAGGCGGCGAAAGACGTCGTTGGTCAGGAACGGCATAGGAGAAGCATCCCGGGGGTTCGGCAACGCGCTGTGAGCGACGCGGCCGAGCCGGTCGCCAGGTCAGGTCGTGCCGATCGTTCGGGGCGGCCGCCTGAGGCCCGAGGGACCGATTCCTTCGGGACCATGGCGTCCGACCGTGGGGGAGGTCTGCGGAGACAGCTTCACCAGAACGAGCGCAGGCGTCGCCAGCCACGCGATCGTCGAGCAGAACTCGCCGCAGCAGGAATCGCCACCGTGTGACCCGGCGGTCGATGGCGCCGGATCGCCTGCCGATGAATGGTCATGCGCGCCGTGGCCGTGCGGGTGATGCGCATGTCCGGTGTCGGCGTGGTCGGTATCGCAGTCGGCCGGATGGTCTGCAGCGGCTGCGGCCTGTGTATGAACCGGCGCGGACGCATGGCCGTGGCCCCGGGCGGACCCTGCTCCCTGGAGCACGAACGCGGCCGCGGCGATGAGCACGAGACTCACCGCGATCATCCGGGTCCATGTGCTCAATACGGTCCGCATCCGGTTTCCGGCACCAGTCTGTAAGGGCGTAACTGCAGCATTCCTGTAGAGGCGGCGCATTCGGCGTTCGCGAAGAACCGAACGCAAGACCGAAGCGCGACCGCACTTTCAGGCAACATGAGCCTTCCGGCAGGTGGAAGGTCAAGAACAAAAATCCGCTCGACCCTCGTCAGACACCCGCTTTGCCGGAAAGCGAAGACGGTGCTCCCGCCAGGCTACTCCGCCTCCGCCCTTGTCCGTTCCTCCTCCTCTGCCTTGCGCTGCATCTGGATCGCGTCGGAGAAGGCGGCGGCCAGGATGCCGGTGGGCATGGCGATGAGGCCGATCCCGGTGATGGCGGTGATGCCGGCCAGGATGCGGCCGAGCGGCGTCACCGGGAAGACGTCGCCATAGCCGACGGTGGTGAGCGTGGCGATCGACCACCACATGGCGCGCGGGATGCTGCCGAAACGGTCGGGCTGGACGCTGCCCTCGATCAGGTAGAGCAGCGTCGAGGAGACGAGCAGCAGGATTCCGGCGATGGTGAGGCTCATCAGCAGTTCGTACTGCCGCGACTTCACCGCTGCGGTGATGGCGTGGATGGCCTGCGAGAAGCGCCCGAGCCGCGCCAGCCGCAGGATGCGCAGCAGCCGGAACAGCCGCACCACGAAGGCCTCGCTGCCGATGAAGACGAAGAGCCCCGGAAGGATCGCCAGGAGATCGATCAGCGCAGGCACGGAAACGATGTAGCGCAACCGGCCGAAGCGGCCGGCATAGCGCGGCTTCTCCGGCGCGATCCAGATCCTGACCAGATACTCGGCGAGGAAGACGAGCGTGAAGACCGCCTCGATGCCGGTCAGGAAGGCGGAGCGGCGCTCGACGATCAGCGGCTCCGTTTCGAGCACGGCGAACAGCACGGCGACGAGGATCAGGATCGCCAGCGCCCGGTTGACCGGCGACAGCCCCTTGTGCGGCCATGCCGTCGGCTCGAGATGCCGGTGGACGCGTGCCCTCAGACTGCTCATCGAAGGCCCCCCGACCATCGCCTCGTCCTCCGATCCATAGCCCGACGCGCTGCCCGCGACAATGATCCCGGGCGTCCGGCTTTACCGGGCTGCGGCGGCGCGCTGCCGCGCAGATATCCCGTCTTGCAGGCAAACCGGTTCCGGCAAGGCGTGCGGAGAGACGTGAGAGTTCGGGCTGAAGGCGAAGCGCCCGCGCCGGCCGGCTGCCGTGCGCCTCAGTTCCGGTAGGTCGCCCCCTCCTCGTCGAGGATCGCCTTCAGTTCGGCGAGGTGGCGGCCGCCCATCGAGACGGGATAGTCGTCGATCTGCCGCGCCACCGTGCGCGCCACCTCGTCGGAGAGGCGGCGCAGCGGCTGTCCGGTCCACAGCGCCTTGATGTAGGTCTCGCAGGCCCGCTCGAAGTAGTAGAGCCGGTCGAACGTGTCGGCGACGCTCTGGCCGATGACCAGCACGCCGTGGTTGCCCATCACCATGACCTTGACCTTCGGGTCCGAGAACAGCGACGCGCAGCGCTCGCCTTCCTCCTCGAAGGCCAGCCCGCCATAGCCGTCGTCGATCACCACGCGCTCGAAGAACATCGCCGAATTCTGGTCGATCGGCGGCAGCGTGGAATCGGCCAGCGAGGCGAGCACGGTGGCGTGGATCGAATGCACGTGCATGGCGCAGCGCGCATGCGGCACGCGGCGGTGGATCGCGCCATGCAGGCCCCAGGCGGTCGGGTCGGGCGCGTCCGGCCGGTTCATCGTCTCCGGGTCGTCGGCGTCGATCAGGAGGAGGTCGCTCGCCCGGATTCGGGAGAAGTGCATCATGTTCGGATTGATGAGGAACCGCGTGCCCGATCCGTCGACGGCGAGCGAGAAGTGGTTGGCCACGGCCTCGTGCATGTTCAGCCGCGCCGTCCATCGGAAGGCGGCGGCGAGGTCGACCCGCTCCTCGTAGTGGGGGAGGTTGGGACGGCGGTCTGCGAGCGCTGTGACGGTCATGGGATCCTCCTTCGGAGGGGTATCCTGACCCGCCGGGGCCCGATGTGCAAGGCGCGGCTTCAGACCGTCAGGCGGCCACGCGGGGCGGTCGCTCCCCGTCAGGCGAGGACGGCAGCCGCGCGCGACAACGCTCCGGTCCCGTGCGGGATGGCGAGTGCGGCCATGGCCGCCTCGATCGCCCCCAGCACGCCGAGCGTCATGTGCGTGTTGACGTGGCCCATGTGGGCGACGCGCATGAAGCCGTCGCCGGCCGGGTCGCCATCGGGCGCCATGCCGAGCCCGATGCCCAGCGTCACGCCGGCCTGGGCCTGGGTCCAGCGGCGGATGTCGGTGGCGAGCGGAGCGGCGAACCGCACCGTGGTGACGGCATGCGACCGGCAGGCCGGGTCGGCGACGTTGAGCCCGATGCCCGACGCCCTGCCGTCGCCCTCGCCCCAGGCCTCGAAGGCGGCCCAGACCGCGCGCGCCAGCCGCTCGTGCCGCCGCCAGGCCGCCTCGATGCCCTCCTCGTGGATCAGCATGTCGAGCGCCGCGCGCAGGCCGAACAGATGGTGCGTCGGAGCGGTGCCGCCGAAGCGGTGGTAGAACTGCTTCCCCTCGGTGCGCAGCCGCCAGTCCCAGTAGGGGGTGCGCCAGCGCGCGTCGGCGCCGGCCTGCAGCGCGCGGTCGTTGAGCCAGACGAAGCCGAGGCCGGGCGGCGTCATCATGCCCTTCTGGCTGGCGCAGACCATGATGTCGACGCCCCAGGCATCCATTTCGAAGACGTCGCAGCCGAGCGAGGCGATGCAGTCGACGGCGAGCACCGCCGGATGCCCCACCCGGTCGATCGCGGCCCTGACGGCAGCCGGATCGTTTCGCACGGACGTGGTGGTGTCGACATGCGACATCAGCACGACCTTGATCCGCCCGCCGCGGTCGTCCGCCAGCGCCTTCGCCACCGCGTCGGGATCGACAGGGCCGCGGCGGCCGAAGTCGAGGCGCTGCACGTCGACGCCGAGCGCTTCCGCCGCCTGCGCCCAGCCTTCGCCGAACCGGCCGGTGACCAGCGCCAGCGCATGGTCGCCGGGGCTGAAGAGGTTGGTGTTGACCGCCTCCCAGGCGCCGTGGCCGTTGGCGATGTAGACGGCGACGTGGTGCCTTGTCCGCGCCAGCCGCTTCAGGTCCTCGTAGAGGCCGGGCATCATCTCGTGCAATTCGCCGCCATAGATGTCGGGCGAGGCGCGGTGCATCGCATTGAGGACCCGGTCGGGAACGACCGAAGGCCCGGGAATGGCGTGATAGTGGCGGCCGGTGGCGGTCATTCTGCTCGAATCCGGGTGGGGAGGGCGCGAGCCCGCGATATCCTCCGGCGGAGCGGCGCGGTCAAGCGCGACGGATGCGGCGGCCGTCCACCCAGCCGAGCCGCCGATCACGCAGCCGAACGGCTGGAAGCGAGCCCGCCCATCTCGACGATATAGCGCACCACCTCGTCCAAACCCTTGCCGCGCGACAGGTCGGTGAAGCCGAAGGGGCGCTGGCCGCGCTGGCGGGCCGCATCGCGCTCCATCACGTCGAGGTTGACGTTGACGTAGGGCGCGAGGTCGGACTTGTTGATGACGAGGAAGTCGGACCGCGTGATGCCGGGGCCGCCCTTGCGCGGGATCTCCTCGCCCTGACAGACCGAGATGACATAGAGCGTCAGGTCGGCGAGGTCGGGCGAGAAGGTGGCGGCGAGGTTGTCGCCGCCCGATTCGATGAAGACGATGTCGAGATCCGGAAACCGGCGGTTCATCTCGGCGATCGCCTGCAGGTTGATCGAGGCATCCTCGCGGATGGCGGTGTGCGGGCAGCCGCCGGTCTCCACCCCCATGATCCGCTCCTCCGGCAGCGCCTGCAGGCGGGCCAGGATCATCGCGTCTTCCTTGGTGTAGATGTCGTTGGTGACGACGGCGATGGAGAAATCCTCGCGCATCGCCTTGCAGAGCTTCTCGGTCAGCGTCGTCTTGCCGGAGCCCACCGGCCCCCCGATGCCGACCCGCAGCGGTCCCGTTCCCTTGGTCATGATCTGAACAGCCTCGAATATTGCGTTTCGTGTCGCATGGCGGCGATCTCCGCGGCGACCGTGCAGGAGCCGAGATCGTCGGGCGTCGAGCGCGCCGCGCGCGCGGCAGTCGCCAGGACGAGCGGCTCCAGCGCGGCGAGCAGGCCGACCGCATCGGTCTGGCCGATCACCGACAGCCGGATCGCCGCCTGCAGCTGGTTGGAGGCGAAGGCCTGCAGCCAGGCTGCGAGCGCGGCTTCCAGCGGCACGCCGTGACGGCCGGCGGTGGAGCCGACGGCGACGCAGTAGGGCAGGGCGGCCGCATCCGCGCCCCAGGGGGATGCGGCCCGCATGAAGGCCTCGCCCTGCAGCGTCGATTCCATGTGCCGCTCGCGCGAGCCGGCCATGGCTTCGGCGAGGTCGGCCATGTCGCCGGCGTCTTCGGCCGTCGCGCCCCGCCGCCAGCTCTCGGCGAACAGCACGGCGTCGTTCCAGGCCGAGCCGTGCTCGAGAAGCGCCTCGATCCAGGCCCTCAGCCCGTCGCGGTCGCCGGCGAGCCCGTCATGAACCGCCCGTTCCAGGCCATGGCTGTAGGTGAACGAGCCGACCGGGAAGGCGGGCGACAGCCATGCCATCAGGCGCAGCAGCGCGGCATGGCCGTCGCGCCGCTCAGGCATGGTTGTGGCCGTAATGCGGGTCGCCGGGCAGGCGGCCGAAACGGTCGCGCTCGCCGTGGTGGTGGCCGTCGTCGTGATGATGCCCGTGGCCGTGCCCGTGATCGTGATCATGACCATGCGCATGTCCGTGGCCGGAATAGGCGCCCCGGACCGGCTGGAACGGCTCGGACGTCTCCTTCACCGTGGCGCCGAGGCCTTCCAGCATGTCCCGGATGACGTGGTCGCGCAGGATGAGGATGCGGTCGGCCTCGATCTGCGCGGCGAGATGCCGGTTGCCGATGTGCCAGGCCAGTTGCGACAGATGCACGGGGCTCGTCGCCCGGATGTCGTAGACCTCTTCCTCGGCCGCGATGATCTCGGCGCGGCGGCCGTCGTCGAGCACCAGTACGTCGCCATGGTCGAGCGATACGGGTTCGGGCAGGTCGACCAGCACCTTGTCGCCATGCACCAGCGTCAGGACGCGGCGGCGCAGGTGACGCTCGTCATGGGCGAGCACGGCGAGGTCGAAGGGTTGCGGCCGGTCGGCCGCGGGCTCCAGTTCGGCGGCGCGCAGGATGCGCCCGGCGCGCGGCAGCTTGGTGAAATCGGTGTTGAGGTTGAGCTTCATGCGGCGGCGGCTTCCTTTTCCCGTTCGCGGGCCCGCGCCAGGGCGGGCCGCGACAGCACGCGATCCATGTAGGCGTTCACCGCATCCGATTCGATGGCGAACTTGCTGCCGCGCGCCCACTGGCCGCAATGGCCGATCAGCACGTCGACGGCGGTGAAACGGTCGCCAAGCGCATAGGGCCGATCGCCGAGCTTGGCCTCCAGTGCCGTCACCTCGCGGGCGAAATCATGCGCGGTGGCGGCGCCGACGTCTGCCCTGCAGGGCTCCGGCAGGATGAACTTGTGGCGCAGCTTGTTCCACAACGGCGCCTCCAGCTCCGACTGGGCGAACTGCATCCAGGCCTCCATCTCGGCCTCGCCGCGCAGGCCGGGCTCGGGTCCGAAGCCCTTGTCGGCGTGCTTCTTCGAGAGATAGCTGCAGATCGCCGCCGAATCCGTCAGCACGAAGTCGCCGTCGACCAGCGCCGGCATCTTGCCGGTCGGGTTGTAGCGCCGCATCGTCTCGGAATGCTGCTTGGCCCGGACGATTTCGTAGGGCTCGCCGAGCTCCTCCAGCATCCAGGTGACGCGGGTCAGGCGCGAGCCCGGCGATCCGACGGCTTGGTACATGGGGGGATCCTCAATCGCGGATGAGACTGTCCGGCGACCAGGGCGGTCCGGGCATGAACTCATAGTCCAGTATCTGCGGCACCGAGTAGGGAGGCTCCGCGGGGAACGACCTCTCGGGCAGTCCAGTCTCATAGGAGGCCCGGCGTACCGCCCAACGATAGGACCAGTCGAGCGTTTCCTCAGGATAGCGCTTCAGACTCGGACTTGTCTTCAGCAGTTTCGAGATACTGAGACGCTGCTCCGATATCGTCGATTGCCAGCTGTGGCCCCGCCGGGAGGGCTGATGTTCCCATTTGAGCAGGTGCATCAGCAGAACGCCGAGTCGATCGCTGATCTCGCTCTTTTGACTGATCCCCACGCTCTCGACCTCCTCCGCGAGATTATCCCAGTCGATGTCGTTGTGGGATCGCGCGCGCAGCTTCTCCGCCTGGTCCAATAGCCAGGCGTGGAAATCCCGCTCGTAGAGCGTGTCCGGGGTCTTGGCGAGTGTCTTGCCCATCCGTCAAATCTAGTACGAAGCGGGGCGGCGCGCCACGGTCAATAGGTCTCGACCTTGTCCGGATGCACGATCTCGATGACGCGCGTGACCGTGTGCGGCGCGCTCGCCTCCCGCCACACCGCCAGATGCGGCTGCTTCGAATGCGCCGTCAGGTCCTCGCGCGTCTCCCACTTCTCGACGAAGACGAGCTTTTCCGGGTCGCCGAGGCTCTCGAACAGCTCGTAGGCGATGCAGCCCTTCTCCTTCAGCGTCTCGGCGATGCAGGCGGCGGCCGGAGCGCGCAGCGCGTCCAGCGAGCCCGGCCTGATGGTGAGCGTGGCGACGACGTAGATCATGGAATGATACAATGCCTTGTCTGGATGGGTAAGAACGCCGCTCAGGGCGCGTCGGGCAGGAAGTCTGGATCGAGGATCTGGTCGATCGTGAAGGGACAGGCGGCGGGTAAAGCATCCAGCGGCAGACCGGTCTCGCCGGCGGCTTTCAGGCGGGCGATCTCGTAGGCTTCGTCCAGAACCTCCGACGGATGCGACCGCAGACTCGGGTTTTCCGCCAGCGTGCGCAGCAACTCGCGCCGTTGCACCAGAATGGTGGACGCCCAGCCGCCCTTCTGCTTCGCCGCCTGGTGCCGCCACTTGAGGAGGTGAGCAAGCAGGACCCGCAGCCGCTTTCTGATCTCCTTGCGCTCGCTCCGTCCCAAGCTCTCGATCTCCTCGGCGAGGTTCTCGCGGTCGAGCCCGTCGAGCCGGCCGGCGCGCAGGAG